>Ga0206865_1055_pt1 | contig 36437 bp, 28 predicted proteins | sample Alteio_BWOrgCont_39_FD_152628 | JGI IMG/M metagenome (GOLD analysis project Ga0206865, IMG submission 152628) | Enriched cells from forest soil in Barre Woods Harvard Forest LTER site, Petersham, Massachusetts, United States -... | ecosystem: Environmental > Terrestrial > Soil > Temperate forest >...
AAGAAGATCGAAGCGCGGTTTCTGGGCGGTAGAAGAGGGGCCGAGTTTCAGTTAGGATAAAAAGATGCGCGAAATTGTGACATTGCAGTGTCCAGTGTGCAAAGAGCGGAATTACTCGACGACCAAGAACAAGAAGACGACCACTGGCCGTCTGGAGTTCTCGAAGTTCTGCAGTCGTTGCCGCAAGCACACGGACCACAAAGAAACGAAGTAAGGACTGGCCGTCCAGGCAGCTGCGCCTTAGGCGCGATGTTGAGGGCGGGTGGGGTGAATCGCGGCGCGAGCGCTGGGAAGGGCGCGAGCAAAGCGAGAGGGCGAAAGCGGCTCTGCCGCGAAGCCCTTTAATGCAGGGGCGTAAGCTCAACGGTTAAACTGTCGGTCTCCAAAACCGAACTTGGGGGTTCGAATCCCTCCGCCCCTGCCAGAGATTGAAGCAGTGTTGGGCTAGGCAGCAACCGTAGAGCAGGGTAAGGAATGGCTTTGAGCCGTTCCGGGCAGAGAAGGATCATATGGCGAAGGCAATCGCAGTACCTGAAAAGGATCGTCCGCAACAGGGCATCAGCAAGGTGACCGGGTTTTTCGAACGCACCCGCGATTTCCTGAAGGACGTTCGTGGCGAGATGCGCAAGGTGGTCACCCCCACGCGCGCCGAAGTGCGCGCCACGACCACGGTGGTGATTGTTACCGTCTTTGCCTTTGCTGCGTTTTTCTACGCGGTAGATTCGGTGCTCGACCAGGTGTTGCGCGCACTGTTGCACGCATTGGGTGGCACGCAGTAAGCGGGTGCTAAGAGGATGTTAATGGCGGAAGATATTCAGGACGGCAACACCGGCGAAGTGCCCGAGGGAACTCCCGGGCAGCTCGGACCGGCAGCCAACGAGCGCTTCAAGTGGTACATCATTCACGCTTATTCAGGCTTCGAGCGCAAGGTGCGCGAGTCGCTCGAGAGTCGGGTGCAGGCCTTTGGTCTGCAGAACAAGATCGGACGCGTGATGATTCCGACCGAGCCTGTCACGGAAATCGTGAACGGGAAGAAGCGCACGGTGGAGCGGGTATTTCTGCCCGGCTATGTCCTGGTCGAAATGGATCTCGATAACGACCTGTGGCACGTGATCAAGAACACGCCGCGGGTTACGGGCTTCCTGGGCACTGGCGACAAGCCGGTGGCGCTGAGTGAACAGGAAGTCAGTTCGATTATCTTCCGCAGCGAAACCTCGAAGGATAAGCCGCGGGTAAAGATCAAGTTCGAGAAGAACGAATCGGTTCGTATCACCGAAGGTCCTTTCGCGAATTTCAACGGTATTGTCGACGAAGTGAACGAGGACCGGGAGACCGTGAAGGTTATGGTCACGATATTTGGACGTTCGACGCCAGTCGAGCTCGAGTTCGGCAAGGTAGAGAAGGTCGAGCAGTAAACGGGTTTAAGCAGTAAAGAATTGGCGAGAAGCTAGACACCCGCCGCAGAGGAAAGGTTCAAAAGCAATGGCACCACCAAAGAAGGTTCAGACTCAGGTAAAGCTCCAGATTGAAGCCGGCAAGGCCACGCCTGCGCCGCCGGTAGGTCCGGCCCTCGGCCAGGCCCAGGTCAACATCATGGAGTTCTGCAAGCAGTTCAACGCGCGCACGCAGAACAAGGAGATGGTCGGGCTGATTATTCCCGTGGTCATCACGGTTTACGTCGATCGCAGCTTTACGTTTGTCACCAAGACGCCGCCCGCGGCGGTTCTGCTTAAGAAGGCAGCGAACCTGGCCAAGGGTTCGGGTACGCCGAACAAGGACAAGGTCGGCAAGGTGACCGAAGCGCAGGTGCTCGATATCGCCAAGCAGAAGATGCCCGATCTAAACGCCGCTTCGGTCGAAGCTGCCGTCAAGAGCATCAAGGGTACGGCGCGGTCGATGGGGATCGAAGTCGTCGCGTAACGCCTTACAAGCATGTTTCCCGGTGGAAATCGCACGAGAAACATGGCATACTTATGAATGCGCCTCTTCGTGAGGCGCCGCAACACATACCACGGCCGGCAAGCGGCATCGACCGAGCGGTGGGAGACGAGGAAGCATGTCGAGAAAAGTCAGCAAGAATGTCGCGAAGGCGCGTGCGGCTGTCGAAAATCGCCCTTACGCACTCCAAGAAGCGGTTCCGCTCCTGCAGAAAGTAAAGTTTGCCAAGTTCGATGAGACCGTAGATCTGACGCTGCGTCTGGGTGTCGATCCCAAGCATGCGGACCAGATGGTTCGTGGTACGGTCGTACTACCCCATGGGCTGGGTAAGACCAAGCGTGTTGCCGTGATCAGCTCCGGCGATCGCCTGAGGGAAGCCGAGGCAGCCGGTGCCGAGTTTGTTGGCGGCGAGGACCTGGTCGAGAAGATTCAGAAGGAAGGCTGGACGGACTTTGACGCCCTGATCGCGACGCCGGACATGATGAAGTCTGTCGGACGCCTGGGCAAGGTACTCGGTCCGCGCGGCTTGATGCCCAACCCGAAAACGGGCACGGTCACGAACGATGTGGCAGCCGCTGTTCGCGAGATCAAGGCCGGTAAAGTAGAGTTCCGCACCGACAAGACGGCGCTGGTGCATGTCCCGGTGGGCAAGCTTTCTTTTACGCCTGACAAGCTGGTTGAGAACGCGCAGACGGTGATCTCGAGCGTGGTTCGCGCCAAGCCTTCGGCGGCCAAGGGCAAGTACATCAAGGGCATCACGCTTAGCTCTACGATGGGCCCGGGAATTTCGCTCGACAGCGCGATTGCAGACGCCGCTGCAAAGGCCTAGCGCAGATTTCGGCCGCTGGCTTCTAGCCGCCAGCAGGTAGATCAGGATTGAAGCACGGATTTCAGCTAACGGCTAGTAGCTAGAAGCTAGAGGCTTATTTTTATGGCATTGACCAAAGCAAAGAAGGCGGAGAAGGTTGAGCAGCTCGCGAAAGAGCTCGAAGGCTCGACCAGCGCCATCGTGGGCACCTTCGCGAAGCTGACTGTTGCTCAGGATTTTGAGCTGCGCAAGACGGTGCGTAAGGCGGGTGGCCGCTACCGCGTGCTCAAGAACAAGCTTGCCGCGCGCGCATCGAAGGGTTCGCAGATTGAAGCGGCTCTGCAGGGGCTGAAGGGCGTTTCGTCGGTGGCCTACACCAAAGGCGATCCGGTCGCACTGGCCAAGGCGCTCTCGACCTGGGTTGAGGAGAACGCGCAATTCACCTTCAAGCTGGGCATAGTTGACGGCAAGGTCATCAATGTCGACGAGGTGAAGGCTCTGGCTACGATGCCGGGCAAGGAAGAGATCTTCGCCAAGCTGCTCTTCCTCATCAACTCTCCCGCGCAGCGTCTGGCGACAGTCATCAACGCCACGGGGCGCGACCTGGCAGTTGTCCTTGGCCAGGGCGTCGAGAAGCAGAAGTTTGCCGGTGCGCAGGCTTCGGCCGCGCCAGCGCCGACAGCCGCAGAGCCGGTTCCTGCAGTCGATGCTGCTGCCGCGATCGAAGAACCGGCCGCGCCGGAAGTTTCAGGCGGAGAAGCAGCCGCCGGCGAATAGCAGAAGGCTATTGGCTAAGGGTTGGGAAGTTTCAGCCGTAAGCAGGCTTGAGGGGTGCTGGGTCTGGGCACATCGGAAACCTCGGGACCGGCGAGCGGCAACCGGAAAGCGATAGATGGGCGTCCGGGGCAACAAAAATTAGTAGCATTGAAATTAGCTTTACTGGAGAGAATCATGGCGGATTTACAGCAATTGGAAGATCAGATCGTTGGGCTCAGCCTGCTGGATGCGGCAGCCCTTGTGAAGAAGCTCGAGGAGCGCCTTGGCGTTTCCGCGGCGGCTGCGGCTCCGGTCGTTGTGGCTGGCGGCGGTGCGGCTGCGGCGGCCCCTGCGGCTGCGGAGCAGACTGAGTTCAGCGTTATCCTGAAGGATGCCGGCGCGAACAAGATTGCCACCATCAAGGCGGTTCGTGAAGTCACTGCCCTGGGTCTGAAGGAAGCTAAGGACCTGGTCGATGGCGCTCCGAAGCCTTTGAAGGAAGGCGTGAGCAAGGAAGACGCGGAGAACATCAAGAAGAAGTTCGAAGGCGTCGCGACCGTCGAAATCAAGTAACTCTAAGATTCGAAAGGCTTCTGAGCGGGATAATCCTGCTCGGGAGCCTTCCGTTTCTGGACGAACGGCGACTTCTGCCCGGGCGTTTTATTTGCAAGTTGCGTGCCAAACCGAAACGCGCTATTCTTGTAGAGGTGCGTGCGGTCTGGCTTTTCTCTTGTGAAGATTGCCGTAAGGGCTTATTCGCAGGTGTGATTCGGGACTCGGTCTTTTACGTTTCAAATCCGAAAATTCGTGGACGGACAGCACATGCGGGCCGGCTGCTAGCATGCAGGAGAGCTCGACAGTCTGCGTGAGTTTTCGAGAGTGGCAGTTTTCAAGTTCATCCGGTGACTTTCCATACCGGCGTATCGACAGGATAATCGGCGGGCCTGTGGATATGATTTGCAATCGGCTGTAGGGCGGCGAACACGCAGTATAGTAAGCGGCGGGAATCAAACATTCTGTCTATATTCAGTGCACAATCCGGTTGTGGCGCTCGCGAGACGTCTTGTCTCTGCGGGCTTTTATCCGTTTTGTCGGCAGAATCCTTCCTTCGCTTGAGTGTGTGCCGCTCCCTTCCTCCCGATCCCGCCAAAGACGCGCCGGTGTCTTAATCGGCGGCAACTACGCTGGGACGCACGCTGATCCTGGCGGGTTGTCTTAAGCAACACGGAAGCCTACGCCTCCCATGGTCTTCCGTGCAAGTGAATATCCGGCGCCATATACGGCCGGCAAAGAAAGAAACGCGAAGTTTTCTCCGAACGAGGCGGGGCAGACACGAAACGCGTGCAAGGCGCAGTAACAGGGAACGTCGCGAGACTCGGGCGATGTTTCCTTCCTTCGGCGACGTTGGCCGAGGGCCTCGTGTCGACGAGTCTTGAGGAGTCAAGCATGCCGAACGAGAATCGCGCCCTTCGAAGCCGTCTCGATTTTTCAAAGATACCTACATCGATCCAGATTCCTAACCTGATTGAAGTCCAGCGCCGCTCGTATGAGCGCTTTCTCCAGATGGACAAACTGCCTTCAGAGCGTGAAGACAACGGTCTGCAGTCGGTCTTCACATCCGTCTTTCCCATTACCGACTTCCGCAATATTTCGCAGCTCGACTTCGTTGATTACTCCATCGGCAACTGGGAGTGCAAGTGCGGCCACCTGAAGGGACTGCATCACCTGCGTACCTCCTGCGTGAATTGCGGCAACATGGTCATCACCGATCCGTTTCATCCGGGGGATGTGCTCTGCTCCAAGTGCGGCACCTACAACAAGAACACGCCCGATTTCTGCAACAAGTGCGGTGACCCCGTCGGCCTGCAGCTCAAGTACGACCAGGCAGAGTGCGAAGAGCGCGGCATGACCTATTCGGCTCCGCTCAAGGTCACGGTGCGCCTGACGATCTACGACAAGGACGCTGAGACCGGCGCGAAGACCATTCGCGACATCAAGGAGCAGGAAGTCTTCTTCGGCGACATTCCGCTGATGACGCAGAATGGCACCTTCATCGTGAACGGCACCGAGCGCGTTATCGTTTCGCAGCTTCACCGCTCGCCCGGCGTTTTCTTTGAAACGGCCAACAACCGCACCTACTTCCTGGGCAAGATCATTCCCTATCGCGGATCGTGGGTGGAGTTCGAGTTCGATCAGAAGAACACGCTCTATGTGCGCATCGACCGCAAGCGCAAGTTTCTGGGCACCATCTTCCTGCGCGCTCTCGGCCTGCGCGCCGACGACGAGATCCTCAAGACCTTCTACACCGTCGACAAGATCGCAGTGAAGGATGGCAAGCTCTTCTGGACCATCGATGAGAACGGCGACAAGGCAACGCACCTCCTGGGCGCAAAGCCTGCGCACGCCATCGTCCACAAGGGCGAGGAGATCGCGCACTCCGGCCGCAAGGTTACGCCATCGATCATGAAGGCCCTGCGCCACGCGAAGATCTCCCAGGTCGAAGTGGAAGCTGCTGAACTCGACGGTGCCGTGACTGCGTCCGACGTGGTCGACACCACAACCGGCGAGGTCTTTGTCGAGGCCAATGTTGAGCTGACTTCCGACAAGCTGCACAAGATCATCGAGAGCGGCGTAACTCAAATCGAGGTCTTCTTCCCCGAGCGCGATGATGTGGGCAACATCATCACCAACACGCTTCGCCGCGACTCGGTGCGCAAGCCGGAAGAGGCGCTGATCGAGATCTACCGCAAGCTGCGTCCGGGCGATCCTCCGACCCTTGACACGGCCACTGCGCTCTTCGAAGGCATGTTCTTCGATCCGCGCAAGTACGACTTCTCGCGTGTGGGCCGTCTGAAGTTCAACATCAAGCTCTATGAGAACGCGGAAAACTCACCCCTCGACCGCCGTACGCTGACGCCCGAGGACTTCTACGCGACCATCCGCTATCTGCTCAAGCTGCGCAAGAACATCGGCACGGTGGACGACATCGATCACCTCGGCAACCGCCGCGTTCGCGCGGTCGGCGAGCTGATGGAAAACCAGTTCCGCATCGGCCTCGTCCGCATGGAGCGCGCCATCAAGGAAAAGATGAGCGTGTATCAGGAGATGTCGACGGCGATGCCGCACGACCTCATCAATGCGAAGCCGGTCATGGCCGCGATCCGCGAGTTCTTCGGATCGTCGCAGCTCTCGCAGTTCATGGATCAGACCAATCCGCTCTCGGAGATCACGCACAAGCGGCGCCTATCCGCGCTCGGGCCGGGCGGTCTATCGCGTGAGCGCGCCGGATTCGAAGTGCGCGACGTTCACCCCACCCACTACGGGCGTATTTGCCCGATCGAGACGCCGGAAGGCCCGAACATCGGCCTGATCAGCTCTCTCTCGTGCTTTGCGCGCATCAACGAGTATGGCTTCATTGAGTCGCCTTACCGCCGCGTAGCCGGAGCCCGTGTCCTTGACTTCGTTCAGGTGACCAACGCCGGCGAAAGCGGCCTGCGTGTCGGCGAGCACATCGAGAAATCCGAAGCGCTCAAGCTGAACAACCAGCTCAAGAAGGACAAGAAGCGGGCCATCGAGTTCGAGCCCTTCTCGTTCTATCTGTCGGCGTGGGAGGAAGACCGCCACACGATCGCGCAGGCGAACATCGACCTCGACGAAAAGGGACATATTACCGAAGAGCTGGTGAATGCCCGCCGTCAGGGCAACTTCGTTCTCGTGAACCGCGATGAAGTGGACTACGTCGACGTGAGCCCCAAGCAGCTCGTCTCGGTTGCCGCTTCGCTCGTTCCCTTCCTTGAGCACGACGACGCGAACCGCGCGCTGATGGGCGCGAACATGCAGCGGCAGTCTGTTCCGCTGCTTGTTTCCGAGGCGCCGTTTGTCGGAACCGGCATGGAAGGCGTGACCGCTCGTGACTCGGGTGCCGTCATCCTCGCGCGCCGCAACGGCATCGTGGACTCGGTCGACTCGGAGCGCATCATCATCCGCGTTGAAGGTGAGCACCATCCCACGCAGCTTTCGCGTGAGGTTGGATCGGACATCTATCAGCTCATCAAGTTCAAGCGGTCGAACCAGAACACCTGTATCAACCAGAAGCCGATCGTGCGTCAGGGCGACCGGGTGCTGAAGGGACAGGTGATCGCCGACGGACCTTGCACGGAGCAGGGCGAGCTCGGCCTCGGACGCAACGTGCTTGTTGGCTTCATGCCGTGGCGCGGTTACAACTTCGAGGACGCGATCCTGATCTCGGAAAAGCTGGTGCGTGAGGACTACTACACGTCGGTGCACATCGAGGAGTTCGAGATCGAGGCGCGCGACACCAAGCTGGGGCCGGAAGAGATCACCCGCGACATCCCCAACGTCAGCGAGCATGCGCTGCGCGACCTTGACGAGAGCGGTGTGATCCGCATCGGCGCCAAGATCAAGCACAACGACATTCTCGTTGGTAAGGTGACTCCCAAGGGCGAGACGCAGTTGACCCCTGAAGAGAAGCTGCTTCGCGCCATCTTTGGCGAGAAGGCCGGCGACGTTCGCGATGCTTCGCTTACCTGCCCTCCGGGAATCGAAGGCACGGTGGTTGACGTCCGCATCTTCTCCCGCAAGGGACAGGAGAAGGACGAGCGCGCCAAGCAGATCGAGTCCGATCAGGTTGCGCAGCTGGAGAAGAACCTCGCCGATGAGATCCGTATTCTCACCGACGAGCGCCTGAAGCGTCTGGAAGCGATTCTTGGCAACAAGACGGTGCTGGCTGACCTGCACGACGAGCGCACCAACAAGCGCCTGCTCGTGAAGGACGCGGTTCTCGATCGCGATGCCATCGAGCGCATCTCGACCAAGAACCTCAAGCGCATCCGTTATGCCGACAAGGATCCGCGCGTGAACGAGCAGATCGACGAGATCGAAGAGATGACCTCGCGCCAGATCGACGTTCTGCGCAAGATCACCAACGAGAAAATCGCCAAGCTGCAGAAGGGCGATGAGCTCGCACCGGGCGTCATCAAGCTGGTCAAGGTGTACGTCGCCATGAAGCGCAAGCTGTCGGTCGGCGACAAGATGGCCGGACGCCACGGCAACAAGGGCGTTATCGCGCGCATCCTTCCCGAGGAAGACATGCCGTACCTGCCCGATGGAACTCCGGTGGAGATCGTTCTCAATCCGCTGGGCGTGCCTTCGCGTATGAACGTTGGTCAGATCCTCGAGACACACCTCGGCTGGGCAGCTCACGAGCTCGGTAAGCAGGTCGCCGAGCTGGTGAAGCAGAACCAGGAAGCGAATGCCATCCGCGAAATCTTCAAGGAGAAGTTCGCGAACACGGCAACGCTCCGCCAGCTGCTCGAGCTCGATGACGAGCAGACGGTTCGCGTCGGCCTGGGTATGGCGCGCGGCATCTGGTTCGGCACTGCGGTCTTCGACGGCGCCAAGGAAACCGAGATCAAGGCGCTTCTTGCCGCAGCCGGTCTTCCGTCTTCGGGCAAGACGCCGCTCTTCGACGGTATGACAGGCGAGCAGTTCGAGCAGCCGGTAACGGTTGGTTACATTTACATGCTCAAGCTGTCGCACCTGGTCGACGACAAGATCCACGCTCGCTCTATCGGGCCGTACTCGCTGATCACTCAGCAGCCGCTGGGTGGCAAGGCGCAGTTCGGTGGACAGCGCTTCGGAGAAATGGAAGTGTGGGCGCTCGAAGCTTACGGCGCGGCATACATTCTCCAGGAGCTGCTCACTGCCAAGTCCGACGACGTATATGGCCGCACCAAGATCTACGAGGCCATCGTCAAGGGTGAAGCGGCGATCGAGCCTGGCGTGCCGGAGTCGTTCAACGTGCTCATTCGCGAGCTGCAGTCCCTGTGCCTCGACGTGGAGCTAATGAAGATGACTCCCGACGGCGAAGCGAAGAAGCAACCGCTGCCCACACTGGCAGCCGCGGACTAACAGCGATCCGCCATCAGCCGTCGGGGTCAAACCCGGGCTGTTGGCCTCGCAAAGAATTAAGCGGCGTCCCTAACCAACGCCGCACGTAGAGAACAGAAGCAACCGCAGCTGAGAGCGTACGGCAATAAGCCAGAAGCCAGCTGCAAGGAGGAACACCTTGTACCGTTCCAGCCCGTTTGAACTGACAAGCCCGATCACCGACTTTGACGCGATTCGCATCCAGCTCGCATCACCGGAGAAAATCCGCAGCTGGTCGCACGGCGAGGTCACCAAGCCGGAAACCATCAACTACCGCACCTTCAAACCGGAGCGCGACGGACTCTTCTGCGCCCGCATCTTTGGCCCGGTCACCGACTGGGAGTGCCTCTGCGGCAAGTACAAGCGCATGAAGCACCGCGGCGTGATCTGTGACAAGTGCGGCGTCGAAGTGACCGTCTCGAAGGTGCGCCGTGAGCGCCTGGGCCACATCGAGCTGGCTTCGCCCTGCTCGCACGTGTGGTTCTTCAAGGGACTGCCGTCGCGCATCGGTCACCTACTCGACATCTCGCTGCGCGATCTTGAGAGCGTGCTCTATTTCGAGAGCTACGTTGTCGTCGATCCCGGTGACTCGCCCACCCGCGAGCGCGAGATCATCAAGGACGAGACCCGCTTCCGCGAGCTCGACACCCAGTATCGCCCCACCGGCTTCAAGGGCATGATGGGCGCCGAGGCGATCAAGGAACTCCTCAAGCGCGTCAATATTGACGAGCTGGGAATCGAGCTGCGCGAGCGCATGAAGGCTGAGACCTCGCTGCAGAAGCGCCTGAAGTACGCCAAGCGCCTCAAGGTTGTCGAGGCTTTCCGCAAGTCCGGCAACAAGCCACAGTGGATGATCCTCGACGTGATCCCGGTCATTCCACCGGAGCTGCGCCCGCTGGTGCCGCTGGACGGCGGTCGCTTTGCTACTTCGGATCTGAACGATCTCTATCGCCGTGTGATCAACCGTAACAACCGCCTCAAGAAGCTCATGGACCTCCATGCGCCTGAGGTGATTGTGCGCAACGAAAAGCGCATGCTGCAGGAAGCCGTCGACGCTCTGTTCGACAACGGCCGCCGCGGCCGTGTGCTGCGTGGCGCGAACAACCGTCCGTTGAAGTCGCTCTCCGACACTCTCAAGGGCAAGCAGGGACGCTTCCGCCAGAACCTGCTTGGCAAGCGCGTTGACTACTCGGGCCGTTCGGTCATCGTTGTTGGTCCGGAATTGAAACTGCATCAGTGCGGTCTTCCCAAGAAGATGGCGCTCGAGCTCTTCAAGCCGTTCATCTATCACCGGCTAGAGCAGACTGGCCACTGCACGACCATCAAGCAGGCCAAGGAAATGGTCGAGCTGCAGGAGCCGATCGTGTGGGACATCCTTGAGGAAGTCATCAAGGACCACCCGGTGCTGCTGAACCGTGCTCCAACCCTGCACCGTCTCGGTATCCAGGCGTTTGAGCCTGTGCTCGTCGAGGGCAAGGCCATCAAGATTCATCCGCTCGTCTGCACCGCATTCAACGCGGACTTCGATGGTGATCAGATGGCTGTGCACATTCCTCTGTCGCCGGAAGCGCAGGTCGAAGCCAGCGTGCTCATGCTCGCTTCGCACAACATCCTGTCGCCGGCGTCGGGCCAGCCGATTACCGTGCCTACCCAGGACATGGTTCTCGGTCTCTATTACCTGACTAAGGCGCGCAAGGGTGCCAAGGGTGAGGGCCGCGTCTTCGCGAACATCGAAGAAGTGCTGATGGCTCTCGAAGCGAAGGAAGTCGAAACGCTGTCGCCGATTCGCCTGCGCTACTCGGGTCCCGTCCTCGACATGACCACGGCGTACGACGATCAGGATCTGACGCACACCGAGCCGGTCGAGTACGACAAGCAGTTCATCTCGACCACTGTGGGTCGCGCCATCCTGAACGACGCTCTTCCCGAAGGCATGCCTTATGTCAACGGCCTGCTCAAGAAGAAGGGCATCGGGCAGCTGGTCAACTACTGCTATCTGAACCTCGGCCTTGAAGTCACGGTCAAGATGCTCGACCGCATCAAGGAACTAGGCTTCCAGTTCGCGACTCGTTCGGGTCTCTCCGTCGGCCTCGATGACATGGTCATCCCGGAGACGAAGTACCCCGTGGTGCGCGAGGCCGAGAAGCAGCGTTTCGCGGTGCAGCAGCAGTACCTTGACGGCGCGATCACCAACGGTGAGCGCAACAACAAGGTCATTCAGCTGTGGTCGACGGTGACGGAAAAGGTTGCCGACGAAATGTTCAACAACATGAAGGAAGCCGACAAGGCCGGCACCATGAACCCGATCTACATCATGGCCGACTCCGGCGCCCGCGGATCGAAGCAGCAGATCCGTCAGCTCTCCGGCATGCGCGGACTGATGGCCAAGCCTTCCGGCGAAATCATCGAGACCCCGATCACGGCCAACTTCCGTGAAGGGCTCACCGTGCTCGAGTACTTCATCTCTACGCACGGCGCTCGTAAGGGTCTTGCCGATACCGCTCTCAAGACTGCCGATTCCGGCTACCTGACCCGTCGTCTGGTCGACGTGGCGCAGGATGTCATCGTCAGCGAGAAGGATTGCGGCACCGTCGAAGGCATCTACGTGATGCCGATCGTCGAGTCCGGTGAGATCATCGAGCCGCTGCGCGACCGTATCATCGGCCGCGTGTCGCTCGAGAAGTTGAAGGACTTCGAAGGCAATGTCATCGTTGACGTCAACCAGGAGATCAACGAAGACATCGCCTCAGCGATCCAGGCAGCGGGCATCGAGCGCGTCAAGATTCGCTCCGTGCTTACCTGCGAGTCCAAGCGTGGCGTCTGCATCCTCTGCTACGGACGTAACCTCGGCTCGGGCCGCATGGTTGAGCTCGGCGAAGCAGTCGGTGTCATCGGCGCGCAGTCGATCGGTGAACCCGGAACCCAGCTCACGATGCGTACCTTCCACATCGGCGGTACGGCATCGCGCGTCTCCGAACAGTCGCGCCTCGACGCCAAGAACCACGGTTCTGTCCGCTTCATCAACCTGGTCACTGTGCGCTCGAAGCAGGGCGGCCTGGTTGCGATGAACCGCTCGGGAGCCATTGCCGTGCTCGACGATAGGGGTCGTGAGAAGGAGCGCTACCAGATCGTCTACGGCGCGCGCCTCAAGGTGGAAGAAGGTCAGCAGGTCGAGCTCGGACAGGTTCTTGCTGAGTGGGATCCGTACACCTTCGCCATCCTCACCGAGATCGGCGGCACCGTGCAGTTCAAGGACCTGCAGGAAGGCATCACGCTGAACGAAGAAGTGGACGAGGTCACCGGTCTTTCGCGGCTCGTGGTCTCCGAAGCTTCGGATGAGAAGCGCCAGCCTGCGATCATCATCAAGGGAGCCAAGGGCAACAAGCGGTACCTGATGCCCTCACGTGCTCACCTCATGATCCAGGACGGAGACGAGGTCTTCCCCGGCGACATCCTTGCCAAGATCCCGCGCGAAACCACGCGCACCAAGGACATCACCGGTGGTCTGCCCCGCGTCGTCGAGCTCTTCGAAGCCCGCAAGCCGCGTGAAACCGCCATCATCAGCGAAATCGATGGTGTGGTGAAATTCGGCGAAGTCTCCAAGGGTCAGCGCAAGATTTACGTCACCGCCGACAACGGAGAAGAGAAGGAATACTCCGTGCCGCGCGGTATCCACGTCAACGTGCAGGAAGGCGAGCGCCTGAAGGCCGGCGAACCGCTGATGGATGGACCGCTCAACCCGCACGACATTCTTGCCGTGCTTGGCGAGAAGGAACTGCAGGGCTACCTGGTGAACGAAATCCAGGAAGTCTACCGGCTCCAGGGCGTGGCCATCTCCGACAAGCACATCGAAACCATCGTCCGGCAGATGCTTCGCTGGGTGAAGATCGAGGAAGTTGGCGACACCAACTTCCTGCTCGAACAGCAGGTCGATAAGTTCCGCTTCCGCAACGAGAACGAGCGCGCGATCGCCGACGGAGGACGCCCGGCTATTGGCCGTCCGCTCCTGCTCGGCATCACCAAGGCTTCGCTCTCAACCGACAGCTTCATCTCCGCGGCATCCTTCCAGGAGACCACGCGCGTGCTGACCGAGGCGTCCATCAATGGCGCCGTCGATAACCTGCGCGGCCTCAAGGAGAACGTGATCGTCGGCCGTCTCATCCCCGCCGGTACGGGCATGGAGTACTACCGCAACATCCAGCTCTCACCCGAGCTCGAAGAAGCGGCCCAGCGCGTCCAGCAGGAAGTGCAGACTGCCTACGAGGAAGCCGAGCGTGAGCTCGAAATGATGCGTCAGGAAGGCGAAGCCGAAGAGATGGCTGCGTCCGAGTGACCTACGCGGTCGGCGAGCGGCGGCTTCGCCGCATTTGCTGATTAACGATCCTAATTAAAAAGCCCGGCTTCGTGCCGGGCTTTTCTTTTACCCATCGCCATCCTTCATTGTTCTGTAACAGTACGCGGAACATAATTCGGGCCGGAGAGCAGAGAATGAGCAGCCGTCATCTACTTGTATCCAAAGATGATGGCCTCACACTGACGCTGTGCCAAATGCACTAGCCCAAACGAGCTACATCCTTTGGATAGTAGAAACAGTGATTGCCCCAGTTCACTTGGGTGGTACTATTTACGAACTATCAAACAAGGCACAGTAGTTGCCTCCACCTACACAATGCCAGGTATCAGCGGCAACGTGCACTTGAAAGACTGCCTTAAATCGACATGTCTTGGATCAGGAGATAATACATGTCCGAAAAGGCAAGCCTTCCTCGTGCTGCGTGCATTCACGGTTTCTGGCTGGTTCTTTCACTGGCTGGAATGCTTGGTGTTTCTGCCCTACATGCGCAAACAGTCTCGGCTGATTTTGGCAATCGAAGCGGTTCGACGCCAGTCGTGCCGACAGGGATTTTCTCAGCCGGGGGAACTGGCACGGCACCTGTAAACAGCCAATCCACGATCGGCCTGTTCACGGCTGCGGGGATCGATCGAACACGCATTTGGATCGCTCTTGACCAGGTCTACGCGACCTCGACTGCAAATTTTAGTTATCTCGATTATTCGTTACAGACCATAAGCAATGCGGGACTCCATCCGCTCGGGGTGATCTATAACACGCCACCGTCTCTTGGATGGAGTTCCTGTGGCGCGCCGTCCGATTATTGGCAGTGGGGACAAATGGCGGCATCGGTGGTGGCGCATGTCGACCAGAAATTTCCCGGGCTGATGCAGGACTACGAAATATGGAACGAGCCGGAGCTCCAAGGATCGCTGTGCACGGGCAGCGTAACCTCGAACCTCAGTGCCTACGTGTCCATGTTTGCCGCTGCCGGCCAGGCTATGCATACCCAGGCGACAGCGGATGGCCAGGTCATCCACGTCGGTGGCCCGGTGATCTCGCAACTATCGCAAGCGCCTACGTGGATTCCCGCATTGCTCAACAACGGGTCTACCGAGCCGTATGTCGATTTTGTCAGCTTTCACCTATATATTACCGGCCAAAACAATATCGACTCCGGGATGGATTGGTCCCAGCTTTATTCGATCACGCAAGGCAGCAGAGGTGTGGCTTACTTCTATCAGATGATCGAACCCTATGTGAGGGCTGGCTATCAGAGGAATGCTGCTACGACCCCGATCTACATCACCGAATACAATACCAACTGGGCGTATTCAACTGATTGCTGCCGTAACAATCCAACCTATGGTCCTTTGTGGAATAGTCTGGCTATAGCTGATTTTCTGAATGTGGTGTATAGCGGAGCTACAGCCGTTCCAAGCCAGCTGAGCTATTTTGCCGCAGCCGGAAGCTATTTCTGCCTTGTGGGCGAGTGGGACTGGGACATGGACTGCAATTCAGCCCAGCTGACTCCCTACCCTCAGTTTTACGCCCTTGACTTATTCGCTTCACCCCAGTTTCTGAATCTCCAAGCCGGTGGGCACATGGCGGCCTCCGTATCGCCCGGGACAACCACATCTGGATTAGACGCGACTGCCTTTTACACCAATTCAGCAGACAGCGTAGTCATCGTTAACCCCACCGCGAACTACTACGGCACCGTGAATGTGTCGCTAGCGAATTTGGGATTCAGTGCGACAGGCGGGACCCAGTATCTTCTGAATAGTTCTAACGCTCAGATCACAAACCAGTCCGTTGCTCTCACGCCAGTATCAGGAGGCTACTCGGCCCAGGTCGCGGTTCCAGCTTATTCGACAGTCGCTATAGCCGTAGCGTCCGGCCAGAGTGGGAACAGCGGAGGAAGCAGTGGAAGTAGCGGAGGCAGCGGCAGGAGTAGCGGCGGGGGGGGCGGAGCGCCGACGGCGGTTATATCAGTAACGCCGCAATCAGCAGCTTTGGAGATTCTCGCAAACTCATCGCAGAGCACAGGTGGCGGGAGCGCCATCGTGGGCAGGACGATCTTTTTCGGAGATGGAACATGGGCGAGTTGGCAGCCGACGGCCTATCACACTTACGCGGCTCCAGGCCAGTACACCGTCGTCGTAACCATCAAGAATCAGTCGGGGCAGACATCTTCGGCGAGCACCACTGTAACTGTTTCCAGCTCATCAGGCGGAGGCTGCTATCTCTGCGGTTAACAGCAGTCTGAGGAGCGGAATCCTCGAGGATTTTCGGGAAACCAGGCGAGTATTCGCGGCAGCTAGTTAGTTGCTATTGAAGATAGCGACCGAAGCACTCGCACGTCATGCGGCGGGCCGCTCCGCGAAATTGTGCCCTCCTCGCAGAAGTCCGGATAACCATCGGACCTTGGCCGATCGGAGCGCCTGCCTCAACGGCACTTCCCGCCCGCAGCCCTTCCAAGGCATTTCACCCCACCCGGCATGAAACGAAAGGGCGTTGGCCGCCACTATTTCATCGAGCGCGTATCACGATGCTGCGGCAGCGTCCCCCGCGGGTTGTCCTGTCTCGCGCGACAAGGAGAGTCGCAATGAGCAACTCTGATCAACGTAGACAAGTCGTGAAGCAGCTTCTGGAATCCAAAGCTGTCGACTTCAACGCCCTCGGCAAGGTGATTGCAGAAGTTGGCCCTTCGCTCTCGCTCGCCGATGAACCGGGAGACTGGTTCTGCGGGACAAATCGCATCTTCATTCACATTTACCGGGTCTTCGGCCCGACGAATCCGGTCGAAACCCTTGGTGAGCTGGCGGCGAATGCGGAAGAGCTTCGCTAAGGGCTCTCAATCTGAACTTCAGCGCAGCAGTTGAGGACATGGCGGAGTGCGATGACAACGGATTTCCCCCAGAGTGAATGCGACAAGTGGAATGAGAAGGATCTGATTCGACGACTCTGCCATGCCCTCGATATTGCGCGGCTCGCAGTCGAGCATCTAGCGGCAGACGGATATAAGGACGGCGATCCGACAAAGAATGTCCGTCCGGAAAAGATTGTCTCCGAAACCGCGGTTCTGCTCGTAGCCGCGTCCCCGGCTATGGTTCATGACGAGGTCGACGAACGTGTCCGCAATGTGGCGGAGTTGTTGAAGCCTCATGCTCGGAGCGAACGGGCGAGATTGGGCCTTTGTCTTGAGCCCGCCGTTGCCTGGGATTACGCGCTGCCTCATGTCTGCCTGAATCGTCTTGATTATCCGGATTACGAATTCGATAAATTGCTCCGCGAAAGCCTGGAGTCGCAGGCGCGATGCGGGCGTGAGCGGGTTCCGCACCGCTTACTCGAACAAGAGTGGGTAGCCGCGGGATGGTACCAGCCGAAGCCCGGCCGCAAGTTGACCAGCCCTCCCACTGCGCGACGCTCGATCCTTGCGCAGTCTATGGACCTGCTCAACTGCACACGGGACGACATTTACGCATTCACGCATGCGCTGATGTACGTGACGGATTTCAACCTGATCCCGGCGCTGTTGCCTCGCCGCAGGGCGTTGATTCTTGCCGAAGCGGAGGCGCTGCTGGCGCGATGCCTGGATGAACAGGACTACGACCTTGCCGGAGAGGTTCTGCTCAGCTGGCCGCTGACGGGGAAATCCTGGGGCGCGGCCGCGGCGTTCGCGTTCCGCGTACTCGCGCGCGTTGAGGATAAGGCCGGCTTCCTGCCGACCGCGGGAACCCGCATCAGTGAGATCAGGGCACGGGAAGGCGTTGCTCGCACGCGTTATCTGCTTGCTACGGCTTATCACACCGCGTATGTGATGGGATTGCTCTGCGCGGCGTGCCTCAGGCCCGGACACGCTCCCCCTATCGCGATTTCCGTTGCCAGCTGGAAGCCGGGCAGCGCCGCCCAGATCGTCAGGTTGCTGGATGCAGACGGCGAATGCCCGCACTGGCGCGACGAGTTCCGCCGGCTGAATGAGCCAGAACGTGACGCACTCGCCGGATTTCTTCTCAGCATTGCGCTGCGTCGACGCGTAAAGAAGCACGACTTCGCTGGTCTCCGCGATCACCTGCAGCTCGCTGCCGGACTGGAACTGGCGGTTACTCCAGTTGCAAGGCAGTCGGCGGAGCTTCTCGAGCGGCTTGCTGTCTATGCCAAATTGGCCAGCGAATCAGAATCTGAGGCCGTTACAGGTGCATTTGAAGACGGCGTTTCGCTTAGCACTTCCGTCTGAACCTCGACCAGTTTCAGTGTCCTATCTGGTTCAATGTTTCGCGAATCGGAGCCGAGGATATTTTCAGGATTCCACTGAACGGCGTGTACATCTCCATGATGATGAAGATTGCGGCAGAAACCGACAATGCGCAGATCGCCAACGTCACGATTACAGTGGGATTGGGCGGAGCGAACAGGCCAAAGCCAATAAAGATTGCGACCAGCCATGCGACCAGGACCGCCAGAAGGGGAATTGACATGGAGGTCTGCTCCGCCTCGATGAACATACGCCAGCGTGTCTGGCGCAAGTTAGCCGCCATGGAGATGGCCTCAGCCTTCGTCGCGCCCTGCGAGTCGTTCTTTGGTGCCAGGGCCTGCAACTGGCTGTAAAAGTCTCGAGTGTCCTCCTTGGGCCTGAGATCGACCTGCCCGGTTGCCTCGCCTGGCCAGATGCGGTTGAGACCAACAACCACAACCTCGCGCAACTCTGCGCGGACTCCGTCGGCCTCAGGGCCATAGTTTGCCAATAATTGATCGATGGCGACGATCCTCGCAGACATCTCGGCGACTTCATTCTTTCGCGTATCGTAGGAGGACTTCGCTGTAGAGACGAGCATGCCGAGGACCAGCGCGGCCATCGTGGCGATGAGCCCCATCGCCAGCTTTACAACGTCCTTTGCGTCCGAACTCAGATGATCCTCGGGCAGAACCCGGCGGAGAGCCATGCCAACAAGCGCTCCCCCGAAGACGATCATAAAAACCATGGAGCTGACGACGATTGAATTCATGATCCCTCAGTGCCGTAAGAGTTTCACAGGCTTGGCAGGTCTCTCAGCAAAAGAAGCTTTCCTCCGGCTCTGAAACAACGCCAGGGGAGCCGGATTCAGCCATTACATAGCCCTTGCGCGCGTATTCGTTCGACCCTCACCTTGGCGACGGGCCGCGAGCCAGCTTAGTTTCGAGTCGCAGTGCGGAACGGACAACTGTAAAAAGTGCTAGTTATTTCACCGGAATAGTACCGGAAATCGATCCAGCCTGGCGGCTTGCGTCGCTGTACGGCACTTTCGGGCAGCCGAAAGGACTTGCCTGGCTTCACCACGATTCGCTAATCTTTCCGCCGTGGAAGTCACCATTCACCACGTCGAGACCCATCTCTCCAAGCTCATTGAACTGGCCGAGCATGGAGAGGAGATCGTCATTGCGCGCGCAGGCCAAGCAGTAGTGAAGATGGTGGCGGTGCCAGCCAAGCCGACGCGTAAGCTGATCGGCTCGGCCGAGGGAGAAATCCGCGTATTTGACGACTCCAATCCTCCTGAAACGAATAAACAGGCCGACGAATTCCTGAACAACGGCTCGTTCTCCGTCGACGAACACTGAGGACGCTCTCGATTTCCGGGCTGTCGCGCGTTGGCCACTTGCAGGGTCCGGCACGCTCATTCTTGACAATCCCTGCGACACGAGCGCACCATTTCGACCGTTCTCGAAACGTCAAAAACGGAGAAACCATCGAAATGAGGCGAAGAATATCACTGGGGATTTTGCTGCTTGCGATTGCGTTGATGAGCGGCACGGGCCTGACCAGATTTTCTGTAGCCGTGGCGCAGTCAACGGCCAGACAGGTCAAGCCACCTGCGTCAGACCTGATCGACATCAACAGCGCCAGCCTCGATCAGTTGAAATCGCTTCCCGGCATCGGGGACGCATACGCGCAGAAGATCGTCGATGGACGACCCTACACGCGCAAAGATCAACTGGTACAGAAAAAGATCATCCCCCAGGCGACCTACAACAAGATCGCGCCGATGATCATCGCCAAACAGCCCAAATAACGGGAATCCCCGTCCGGGTTTTGGACGGGCCCGGGCTTTACTGCTTCGTGTCCAACGGATGCTCGGCATCCTTGTAGAACTGGTTCTGCAACTCGAGGCTCACATTGTCGGCCTTGACTGCGCGGATCACGCCCGCGATGCCGTCCTCCCAGGCCTTCATATCAAACTCGCCCAGCTCTTTCGTCGCCAGGCTTCCGTTACCAGAGTAATGATTCGGAAACCGCGCATACCACCAGATGCCCGTGTACACTCCCTCCGGCAAGTGCTGCCGCGCCTGGTCTGCGCCGGATTCCTGATTGGCGCGATCTGTATGCACCAGGTCTGGGCGCGACGCCATCGTGTGCGCCGTCTCCGACTCACCCGCGTGCATATCGGTCTTTGAATGCAGCGGCGGACGACCAGGCAGACTCGACGGCGACCACCGATAGACGTAGACGACGTAGTCGTGCGGAGTTTGTAGCTGTGACTGTGCAAAATAGGGAAGCAGGTGTTCGTTCCCGCCGTGCCCGTTTACAATCACGATCTTCTTACAGCCGTTCCGTGCCATCTCGTCGGTAGTCTCCTGCAGCAGAGCGAGCTGCATGTGCATGCTGTAGGAAACCGTTCCCGGCTGCTGCCGCGCCTCGGCGATCTGTCCGAAGTAGTAAGCGGGAAAGATCACCGCGTATTCCTGCTGCGTGGCGTGCTCGACGGCGAAGCGAACGTTGATCAGGTCCGTCCCCAGAGGTAGATGCGGACCGTGCTTTTCTATAATCCCGAACGGCAGCAGGCACACGCCCTGCGACTGCTGAATGGCCTTGATGAAGTCGGGGCCCGTCAATTCTTCCCACTTGGTTGATAATCCTGCCTGGCCCCACGCTGAACCAGCTACCGCCAACATCAGCAATCCAATCCACCTGCGCACGAAAGCCCTCCTCGCAATTCCATGCCATGATAATCCGTCGGCGCCCGGCGCTGTATCCTATCTGTAGCGTCTTAGGAGCCAATCATGGCGACCGTCACCACCGCACGAGCTGCCGCAGTCTCGACGGAGCGGATTTCGTGGTATCTCTGGTGCGCCGCTCTCGCCGTCACGTCCGTAACAATCGGAGCGCACTGGGACGTCTCCTGGCATCGATCCATTGGCCGTGACTCCTTCTGGACGCCTGCCCACATGGCCATTTATCTATGCGGCGTGCTGGCAGGTATCTGCTGCGGCTATCTGATTCTCGCGACTACCGTCCTGCGCCCTCCCCAGTTGGTGGCATCGTCGGTACGCATCTTCGGGCTGCGCGGTCCGCTGGGCGCATTTCTCGCCGCCTGGGGCGGCGTCGCCATGCTGACCTCGGCTCCCTTCGACAACTGGTGGCACAACGCCTACGGACTCGACGTCAAGATTGTCTCGCCGCCGCATACGGTATTAATGCTAGGCATCTGGGCTGTCTGCCTCGGCTCCCTCTTTCTCATTGTCGCGGCTATGAATCGGGCAGAAGCGACAGCTGGTCAGGAGAGCGCCGAGTTTCGGCATCTGCAATGGCTGATGTTGTACGTCTCGGGATTGCTGCTGGTGCTTTCCATGTTTTTCCGCATGGAGTACACCTGGGATGTCTACCTGCACAGCTCCCGCGCCTACATTGCATGCACGCTGGGCACGCCGCTTTATTTCGCGGCCATTCATATCGCCTCGCGAAATCGCTGGGCGGCGACGTGGATCAGCGCGATCTACACTGTCTTCGTCTGTGGATTGATTCTCATCCTGCCGCTTTTCCCCGCGGAACCGAAGCTGGGGCCGGTCTACCAGCACGTGACGCAGTTTGTTCCACCGAAATTTCCCATTCTGTTGATTGTGCCGGCGATCGCCATCGATTTGCTCCTCACCTATGCGAAGAATTGGAAGCCGTGGCTGATTTCGCTGTTGGGGGGGCCGTTATTTGTGCTGCCGCTGCTTGCGGTAGAGTGGCCGTTCGCGAATTTTCTGATGAGCAAAGCCGCTGAGAACCGTTTCTTCGGCACGGCGTTCCACGACTTCAACATGCCATCGACGTCTGTCGACGTCATGCGACAGTTCTTTCATCCGGAGCATGGGCTTGAGCTCTGGGCGGGTCTGGCTGAAGCGATGATTTACGCGGCCATCGTCATGTGGTTGGGACTCGCGCTGGGCGGGTGGATGAAGAAGATCCAGCGATGACGAGAACCTCTCGCCTGCTTCGTTACTTACTACCAGTCGTCGTCCTGGGGCTGCTTGCCGCCTTCGCCGCGCCCGCCAGCGCGCATGTCGGCAGCCCCGATGTTTACGTTGAGGGAAACGCCGGTCCGTACAAGCTGTCGGTAGTGGTAAGGCCGCCGCTGGTGATCCCCGGAGTTGCGGAGATCGAAGTGCGGGCGCAGCCGCCGGGTATCGACCACATCGAGATCGCGCCCATGCTGCTGACCGGTGAAGCTTCAAAGCATCCGCCTGTGCCAGACGCGATGCAGCGCCCGACAGCCGATGGCCAGTACTTCACCGGACACCTGTGGATCATGGCTACAGGATCGTGGCAGATCCGGTTTTATGTGAGCGGGAACCAGGGACAGGGAGTCTTCTCGGTTCCGCTGCCTGCCACGGCGATGGGCACGCGCAGAATGCAGCCCGGGCTGGGCATCATGCTGGCGATTCTCGGAGTGGTCCTGGTCATCGGGCTGGTGGGCATCGTGGGGGCCGCGACGCGCGAGGCACAGCTTGCGCCGGGCACTGAAGTGCCGGCATCGCGAAGGCGGCGCGCATTTGTCGCCATGACGGTTGCATTTGTGATTCTGGTTGGAGCAGTTGTCTTTGGCAACCAGTGGTGGGGATCCGAAGCCGCCGACTACAGCCACTACGTATACAAGCCTCTCGATATGAAGGCGCAGCTCCAGCCCGGCAACGTGCTCGATCTGCAGATGTCCGACCCCGGGTGGGTGAAGCAGCGCAAGCTGGACGACTTCATTCCCGATCACGACCACCTGATGCATCTCTACATGCTGCGGTGGCCGGCGATGGATGTCGTCTTCCACCTGCATCCGGAGCAGGTGGGGACGGGGGAGTTCCGGCTGGTGCTGCCGAGAGTTCCGAAAGGCGACTACCGCCTTTACGCAGACGTGGTGCATGAAAACGGATTTCCGGAGACTCTGGTTTCCTCGATCACTCTGCCCTATATTGCGGGACGCGATCTTGCCGGCGACGACGCTGAAGGAACTTCGGTGGCGCTCAAGTACGCGGGCGAAGCGTCCCAGACCGCTACGAGTTACAAGCTTCCCGACGGCTACACAATGGTGTGGAAGAAGCCGGAGACGCTGGTAGCGAAATCGCCTTACGACTTTACCTTCGAGCTGCTCGATCCGGAGGGGCATCCGGCGCCGGACATGGCGCTCTACATGGGCATGCCCGGACACGCAGCCTTTGTGAAGACGGACGGCAGCGTCTTCGCACACATTCATCCTTCGGGTACGGCGTCGATGGCTGCTCTGATGATCGCACAGGCGCAGAATGGAGACGCGCCCGCGGCCTCGGCCACCAGGAGTGATACGGCGTCGATGTCCGGCATGGCCATGAGCCAGAGCGCCCCGCCGAGCACCGTCAGCCTCCCTTATGGATTTCCCAGCGCCGGGACCTACCGGATCGTCGTGCAGATGAAGCACGGCAATGTGGTGGAGACTGGGATGTTCGATGCGGAAGTTAATGCGCCCATCGAAAAGAAATCTTAGCTCTCAGAATGAGAAAGCTCAGCACGAGCACTGGCCACGCAATTAGCAGAAAAACAATCGCACGCGGGGAAACCGTGGCGCTGCCATTGGCCGCAATGTGTGCTGCGTCAGCGAGGTTAGGCCGTGGTGCAGGGAGCGAAGGGAGGAATATAAGGGATGCTACGTGCGCCAAGACAGGAACGTGCATGAAGACAGCTCCGTGGGGGAAATTCGAAAACCTGCGTCATTCATACGTGCAGCCTCAGAGATTGGCCAGCGAATTCACGCGTCATCAGCTGGTATCGTCCCATTTTTGGAACAGCTTTAGTTTTGAGCATGGCTACTTACTGATGCTGACACTCATCGATCTCTATGGCAGAGGTGCCAGCCACAGTGAAAAAAAACCCGGCACGAAGCCGGGCTCTTGGTCTTTTTTACGGCGAAGCCGCGCACTCCCTCTGGTTAAGAGCACCCGCTGGTTGAGCCGCAGCTCATGCAGCGGTAGCAGCTTCCATTGCGGACCATGATAGCTCCGCAGGTGTGGCAGCTTGGTGCATCGCCCATGTCGTAGAGGCCCTTCATCGCGTCGGCTGCGTGGTAGACGCCACGGTCTTCGATGTGAGGCACGGAGGAGGACTCATATCCCGTGGCCTGAATCTCCGGCAGAATGCCTCCCTGCGGTGCGTGGGTCGCTCCCATACCCCGTGTGGACGAATGCTGGTCGGCGGAGAAACGTGTCGGCTCATCGCCGCTCGCTAGCTCCGGCAAAGCCGCCGGAGCAGCCAATCCGGCGAACAAGGACAGCTGCTGGCCCGACAGAAACCGCAACTGCAGCCAGCGGAAGATATAGTCCATGATCGACTTTGCGAAGCCGATTTGTTCGTTGCCGGTCCAGCCCGAAGGCTCGAAGCGGCTGTGCGCAAACTTCTCGCACAGTACCTTGAGGGGAACTCCGTGTTGCAGCGACAACGAGACAGCCGTGGCGAAGCTGTCCATCAGGCCGGAGACGGTCGATCCTTCCTTAGCCATCTTGATGAAGATTTCGCCGGGCTGTCCGTTGGGATAAAGGCCGACGGTGATGTAGCCTTCGTGTCCTGCGATGCCGAACTTGTGGGTGAGGGAGGCGCGCTCCTCGGGCAGGCGGTGGCGCACAGCCTTGGGAGGCGCGTTCTGGTCCTGAGCCGATGGCGACACGCCTCGCGCGATCGAGCCAAGCGCCGCGGTAAAGGCGTTGGTCGCGTCGAGCACCTGCCGGGCGGAGACTTCGATCTTCTCGGAGAGCTTGGCTTCGAGGGTCTTAACGTCGGCGTCGGTCGCCGGCCTTCCCGATCCGATGGCCGCCAGAACCCCGTCGACAGCTGCAATCAGAGTTTCTTCGGCTGCAGCGCCCTTGATGACCTTCGCTCCCTTGCCGTCCGAAACGTTTAGCGGCTGTGCGCCCTTCGATCCGTCGCGGTAAATAGCGACGGCCTTCAGCCCCTGACGCCAAGACTCGAGGTAAGCTTCGGCGATGTCGTCGATAGTGCAGTCATGCGGCAGGTTTACGGTCTTTGAGATTGCTCCCGAGAGGAAGGGCTGTGTGGCCGCCATCATCTTGACGTGGCCCATGTAGTGAATGGACCGCGTGCCCTTCGACGGCTTGAACGAGCAGTCGAAAACAGCCAGGTGCTCGGGCTTGATGCCGGGCGCGCCTTCGATGGTGCCGGTCGCGTCGATGTAGCTGACAATGGCGTCGACTTCATCGTTGTTGTAGCCAAGCTTGAAGAGCGCCGCCGGCACGGTGTTGTTGACGATTTTGATCATGCCGCCGCCGACCAGCTTCTTGTATTTGACCAGCGCGAGATCGGGCTCGATGCCGGTCGTGTCGCAATCCATCATGAATCCGATCGTGCCGGTCGGCGCGAGCACCGTAACCTGCGAGTTGCGGTAGCCATGCTTCTCGCCATGCGCGAGCGCTTTGTCCCAGCAGTCGCGGCTGGCGTCGATGAGAGCGTCGAGCTGTGGGACGACGAACGGCTCGCTGCTGCTCTTTGACTTGCCGATATTGTTGACCTCCGCCCGGTGCATCCGGATGACGTCGAGAAAGGGCTCGCGGTTAACGTAGAAGCCGGGGCAGGCTCCGCCTGCGTGACTGACTGAAGCCGTCAGCGGCGTCGCCGATGCCAGCGCGGGGCACTTCTCAGCGATGCGCGAAGACTGCAAGTACGCTTCGCCGCACATGATGGCGGTCAGAGTCGCTGCGAAGTCGCGTCCGGCGTCGGAGTCATACGGTAATCCAAACGACATGAGCAGTGCGCCCAGGTTCGCGTAGCCCAGGCCCAGCGGCCGGTAGTCGTGCGAGTTGCGGGCGATTGACTCAGTCGGATATCCGGAGTTGTCCACCAGGATATCCATCGCCGTGATCATGATGTCGATGGCGTTGCGATAAGCAGCGATATCAAATGTGCCCGTCGGTGTTACGAATTTCAGCAGGTTGAAGCTGGCCAGGTTGCAGGCGGAGTTGTCGAGGAACATGTACTCCGAGCAGGGGTTCGACGCATTGATCCGCGCCGTGTTCTTCGAGGTATGCCACTTGTTGATGGTGGTGTCGTACTGCATGCCCGGATCGCCGCACTGCCAGGTTGCCTCGGCGATCTTGTGCATGATCTCGCGCGCCTTGCGCGTCGCGACCGGTTTGTGGTCCTTCACCGTGTAGGTGGTGAAATCGCCATCGCGCTCAAACGCCCGCATGAACTCGTCGGTCACGCGCACGGAGTTGTTGGCGTTCTGGAAGAAGATTGAGCTATATGCTTCGCTGTCCGGACCCGAGGAGCCGTCGTAACCCTCGCGCATCAACGCCCAGGCCTTGGCCTCCTCCTTCATCTTGCACTCGACAAAGTCGAGAATGTCCGGATGGTCGACGTTGAGGATCACCATCTTGGCGGCGCGGCGGGTCTTGCCGCCGGACTTGATAACTCCCGCGAAGGCGTCGAAGCCGCGCATGAAGCTGAGCGGGCCAGAGGCGGTGCCACCGCCAGACAATTGCTCCATGGACCCGCGCAGGGAGGAAAGGTTCGTGCCCGTGCCCGACCCCCACTTGAAGAGCATGCCCTCGGTCTTGGCCAGGGTCAGGATCGAGTCGAGCGAGTCATCGACGGCGTTGATGAAGCAGGCCGAGCATTGCGGCGTGCGGTATCCGGTGACCGAGAACTCGACGGCGCAGATGTGCGGGTTCCAGTGCCAGTTCCGCGCGTCAGAGTTGGGCTCGAGTCGGTCGCAGCCCACGTTGAACCAGACCGGGGAGTTGAAGGCGACCTTCTGCCCGACGAGCAGGTGCACCAGCTCATCGTGGAAGATAGCGGCATCTTCCGGGCTGGCGAAGTATCCGCCTGCCAGGCCCCAGTCGCGAACGGTTTCAGCCACGCGCCCGATAAGCTGACGGACGCCCGTCTCACGCTCCGGGGTGCCGAGCGATCCGTGGAGATACTTGCTGGCCACGATGTTGGTCGCCGTCATCGACCAGTCGATCGGGACTTCAACGTCCTTCTGCTCAAAGATGGTCTTGCCGCTGGCGTCGCTGATCAGAGCAGTGCGGCGCTCCCATTGCACCTCGTCATAGGGCGAAAAGCCGGCCTTCGAGAAGAAACGCTCGAAGCGCAGTGCTGGCTGCGCCGCAGCCTGGGAAGCAATCGCAGAGTCGTCGCGTGCGGTGGCGGTGGTAACGGATTTCCTGGTGGCCTCGGCCATGGTGCTCCTTCTAGGTACTTCGAATTGGGATGCCCGCCCCACGGCGGGTTTTAAGTCTCGATCTGGTGGCGGAAGGGCCGTCTGCCACCCTGAGCCGCCTCAAAATCTCCTGAACTCCTGGCCGCGGGAGCTATCTTGAACTCAACATGAGACTTGCAGATTGAGCCTGGAAATCCTGCTTTTATCCCGTGAACCTGCGGTAAATTTCGGGGCCGCAAGTGGGAAAGTACCGCTCTTGGTAGTAGGTGTCAAGCCACAACCACAATATCTAGTATTTTAGATTCAAAATTGGTAACCGGGCTTCAATTCCGGGAATTTGCCTGTGGACAATTCGCTGGAGCCGCTACAGTCGCGGGCCGGAACCAATTCGCCCCCCTGCCAAATCGTTCAGATTGCCTGGCGCCCTCTGCCGCCATCCCTAATCGGAGGCTACGCGCCCTTCAACAAGGGCGGCAAGGCGTAAAACTGGTGCAACTCTGTGGAGAGGTGTGGGAGATGTGGAGAATGCGTCGTAAATCGCTGCGTCCGTCCTCCGGGGCCTGAATCTAAGAGGCCACGGGAGTCTTCCCGAGGAGTTCTGTCTTGTCTTACAACGCCGAAGAAGTTGAGAAGTTGAAGCATGCGCCCCCTATCCCGGGCGTGATCGAGGAGATTCTGGCTCGCTGGAGCCCGCGTGCTTTCTCGCATCGCCCGGTTGCCGGTGAGGACTTAAAGAAGATCTTCGAGGCCGCGCGCTGGGCGGCATCTTCCTACAACGAGCAGCCCTGGCGTTTCCTGTTGGGCCATCGTGGGGATTCAACGTATCAAAAGATCTTCGACAGCCTAGTCGAGTTCAACCAGGGATGGGCGAAGAGTGCCCCGGTGCTGATTTTGTCGGCGGCCAGCAAGCACTTCGCCCATAACAAGTCCCCGAATCACTTTGCGATTCACGACACCGGAGCGGCGACGGCCTACCTCGTGCTGCAGGCGACGGCGCTCGGCCTCCATGCACACTCAATGGCAGGCTTCGATCAGGAAAAGGCGCGTGCCGCATTCGGCATCCCCGAAAGCTTCCATATCGGCGCGGTTACCGCGCTAGGGCATCCGGGCGACCCGGACACCCTGCCGGAAGGGCTGCGCGAGCAGGAGCTGGCGCCCCGGCAACGGAAGCCGCTCGGCGAGATCGTCTTCGCGGAGTGGGAAAAGCCGGCCAAGCTATAGTGCTGGATTTTCGCTTCCTCGAAAGCGGTCAGCGAACGACACGAGGCGCTCTGAGAGTATTCACCCGGAGTATCCATAACCGGAGTATTCACTTCGAAGATTCTCCAGCGCGCTTCTTATCTTTTATTCATCAAGCAGTAATCGCTCCGGCACTTACTCTCTTGTTTGGGCATGCGCCGTGTTCTCCTTTTCCTCAATCCGCTGTTGATGGAGCGTCGCAATAGGCGCGCGACGGTCGACCGCGTTGCCGCCTTTCTGCAGAGGGAAGGCTGCGCGGTCGAAATGCAGGATACGCTTTCTGCTCACTCCGCCGGCGAGCAGGCTCAGGAGGCAGTGGCGAGGGGCTTCGACACGATCTTCGTCTGCGGCGGCGATGGGACGATATTCCAGGTGATTCAGGGAGTCGCTGGTTCCGAGGTTGCGCTCGGTGTCATTCCTTTCGGCACCGGCAATGTGCTGGCCCAGAATCTGCGGCTGCCGCGCGATGCCATGTCCGCAGTGCGTGCCCAACTGTGTGCGCGAGCAGTATCGATCCCGCTGGGTAAGATCGTGTGTAAGACTCCAGGGCACGCGAAAGACAAAAACTGGTACTTCACCATTGCGGCCGGCATGGGTGTGCATGCCGCTTTGATGAATCTGGCTCCGACCGGAACCGGCAAGCGTGTCGGCGGGAAACTCGCTTACTTCACCGGCGGGATTCGCCTCCTGATTCAGCATCCGGTCGAACCATTCGATCTGGAAGTGACTACTGCTGGGGGTCGCGTCCGCTACACAAGGGTGAACGAGGCAATTGCGATACGGGTGCCGGAGATCAATGTGTGGCGGCCCGGCGGAAATCTGCTTGAACCGACGCTGCGCCTGGCAAGCCTGCGGCAGACGGGACGGGCTGGTCTGGCGCACGCCAGCTTTCATGCTTTAGTGACGCGAAAAACCAGTGGGAACTCGAGACTTCCTTATCCGCAATACGACGATGCCTGCACGATTGTGTGCAGGCCCGTACCGGATTTCGACTATCGAACCCCGTTGTTGGTGGAAGCTGACGGCGAGGTGATCGGAATGGAACGGGCGACCATTACGATCGCCCAACGACGTTTGCGGCTTCTTTGGCCACAGAGCTCGAATTCGTAACCGTTATATATACGATTAGTCGTTCGTCTCGACCGAAAACATGTTGGATCGGGCCCGGCTGACCGAGCCCGTCCTTAGTTTAGAGCAAGCAACGTTGTGTTCGGACCAAGCCACGCCCTCTGTTCGCGAACCTGTTTCTCCAGCTTTGATGGAGGAAGCTCGACGTTCATTGCAATGGAGGGGCAACGGATTTCACGCAGGAAGTAGTGATCGCCATACCTGTCGAATACGAGGTGGCTGGCATAACTCCTCCCGCTGCTGGTTTCCTCTGTCCTGCTCAGGACGGTGGCCTTGTAGTCGGTACTCCGGATAACGACGGTATCGTTCGGCTCGGTAAAGAAAGTGTAGCGTCCTGCGGGGAGCACTTTGCTACCCACGGCAAAATCGAACGGAACATTTGCGCGAACTTCATGACTCTGCGCCTGCAGGGTGCCAGCGGTGCACGCTCCTGCCAGGATGACCAATGCGATGGCTGCGAATCGTTTCATGATGGAGTCTCCTTTCAAAACAGAGACTAGCTGCCCATGAACCATTCCGTCGTTAAACTGGCGTCCAATAATCGCCCAATTTCCGTGGAAGCGTTTTAGACGCGTTCCACGGAAGCATGATTTGTAGCTGCAGCAGTGACTATTGCGTCGCCGCGCCTGTGTTCGCTGCAGAAGGCTGCACGCCGCTGACTTGCCAGCCTTTGTCGCTGTTCACCAGCGTAGCCGTCGCAGTTTGCTGTGCTGACGTTTCAGCGGCGAGGCTCGGAAACGCCGTTTTCATTTCCGCGCTGTTCACCCAGTCCGGTACGCTCGTCACGCTGTAGTGATAGTTCACCGCATATTGTGTGGCGTTGGTGTCAGGAGGAGTAAATCCATCGATCGAGGTTACCTCGCGCTGGCCGAAGCAGAAGTTGCCATAGCCGGGTTGAGAAGCATCTGCAGTCCAGACCGAGCGGCCTTTGTCGGATAGATCGTAATTGTTCACCTGCTTCGATCCGATCAGGAAGCGCTTCTTTTCGGCCGATGTCCGTGCCAGCATCCCGGCGTCGGTCAGTGCGTCAAAGCCCTTTGTCTGTTCGTCGTTGGAGGTGTCGGCCTGGGCCGGAAACTTGATGGGACTTGACCAGAGGCATTCGGGCTTGCCGCGATAATAATCATTGATCGCCGACTTGAACGCACTCTGGTCGACTGTATTGCTCCTGCAACCTCCTACCATCAGCATCGCGCTGCACACAACAAGACCAAGCAGGTTTCTTTTACTCATCTCGTGGGAATCTCCTTCCCCCGTAAGATGCGTAAAATCTTCACTGAATGAACCGATAATCAGTCTTTTCCAATCAAAGCGCCTTGCCCTGCGCCAGGCGGTCCACTTCCGAGCCGGCCAGCAGAAACGCTCCGACGCCATACACGTAGCTCGACGAGGGCTTGAAAACACCAGGTGCGCCACCGATCGGCTGAATGCATCCCAGCCGCCCGTCCTCATAGATATGCGACAGCAGCCCGGCCCAGCCTTTCTGAACGATAGGCAGGTAATTGGAGCGGTTCAGCAATCCATGATTGATGCCCCACGCCAGCGAGTAGATGAAGAACGCAGATCCAGAGACTTCGGGCAAAGGATACGCGCCGGCATCGAGCAGTCCCGAGCGCCACAAGCCGTCTGCTCCCTGCAGACCAGCGACGCGCTCCGCCATCTGCTGGTACTGCTCGATATACTTCTGCCGCGTGGGATAGCCCTCGGGCATCGCCTCCAGCACTCTCGCGAGCCCCGCCATCACCCAACCGTTCCCGCGCGACCAGAAAAGCTTCTTTCCATTCGCCTCCGTCTTGTGCAGATAGGTCGCATCGCGGAAATACAGATGCTCCTGCGGATCGTAGAGAAGGTTAGAGGTGATCCACCATTCACGGTCCATGTAGTCGAGATACGATTTATTCGCGGTGGCCTGATAGAGACGCGCCCACACCGGAGGCGCCATGAACAGGGCGTCGCACCACCACCAGACGGGTTTCGCGGGGTCATCGGGCGTTTTCATCAGCGCATCGAACTGCTCGCGAGTGGGAGCGATCATTTTTGGATCTTGGTGATCTTTGTAAAGTTCGAGATACGTCTGACCGATCGCCTGATCGTCCGCATGCGAGAGGCGCGGGCCAAGCTTCCAATCGAACTTCTCTCCAAGCTGCATCATCGCGTCTTCGTATTGCGGTTCAGGCAGAGTCTTCGCCGCGGCCATGAAGCCCGCATAGAGGGCGGCGAAAGTCCAGTCCTGGCTGAAGTAAGGGCGTGACCGTTCCAGTTCCCAGTCGCCGACTTTGCGCATTGCGGCTTCAATCGCCTTGTGCTTGAAAGCGGGAGAAAGCTTGGCCAGCGGCGGCGGGTTATCCAGCGTGTCTCCGACGCCATTCTGGCTCGGCTTGGCCGGTGGTACGGTTTGGCCGTTAAGGTTGCTGAACTGAAGAAACAAAAGACAAGCCGCCGCGACGGAAACCAGAAGGCCTTTACGCATCAAACATCCCCGATCAATTGAATCTTGAAGAGCCATAGTAAAGCGCAAACGCCATTCGAGAAAACGCGCCATCCCGTATAGCGGGACATGATTGCACGAATGTCGAGACACGGGTATGTCGGTTCTGGTAAACAGAATTCGCGGGCGTGAGTACTAAATTCGTTCGGCCGCAGCAGGCTCTACCATGCCTCGAATCAATTTCTTCGTGACACCAATGCGCGGTAGTTGCAGCAACTGTCTCCTGGCTCTGTTTCTCTGCGTGGCCTCGGGCAGCGTAATCCAAGCACAGCGGACTTCAGCCAAGGCCAGTTCATTCACCGCCAGCAGCGGACTCGTGCTCCCGTCATCCACGGAAGACGCTCACGGCCAGACCGTAATTGTCGACGCCTGGTTCAACAGCCAGCAGAGAAAGAACGCTGCCGGCCAGATGGAGTATTTTCACTACAAGTGGAATGACGAGAAGGACAGCGGATTTTCACTCCTGGGACAGATCTTCGAGAGCCACGGTATCACTCTCGATACACTCTATACCGCTCCGACCGTAGACAAGTTGAAGCACGCGCAGTACTACATCATCGTCTCGCCCGATATTCCGGTGAAGAATCCCAATCCTCATTATGTGCAGCCCGCTGACGCGGAGCAGGTAGCCGAATGGGTCAAGCAGGGCGGCGTTCTCGTCCTCATGGATAACGACCCGGCCAACGCCGACATTGAACATCTCGACCTGATCGCCGACCGCTTCGGCATTCACTTCAACAATGTGCTCAGCCACCACGTTGTTGGCGACGATTATCCGGCGGGTCAGATCCACGTCACCGCCGGAGGTCCTCTCTTCCACGATTCGCATACCTTGTACATGAAGGACACCTGCACGATTTCGCTGAAGCCTCCCGCCGTGCCGCTGCTCGAAGACAAGGGCGACATCATGATCGCGACGGCGAAGTATGGCAAGGGAACTGTCGTGGCGGTCGTGGACCCCTGGCTCTACAACGAGTACACCGATCCGCACAAAGTCCGGCCTGCGCAGGACAATTATGCCGCAGGAGAAGAATTTGTTCGCTGGCTCATTCAGCAGTCGCCGGCAACCCGCTCCGCAGGCGCGAAATAGATCACGGCTCAATTTTGTGACGAATGATGTTGATTGAAGGAAATCATGAAGACCCATCTCATCGCCGATTCCGTTCGATACCCCACCATGACAACCGCCCAGATTCGCGATGCGTTTCTGATCGACGCTCTTTATGAGCCGGGTGCGCTGAACCTGGCCTATGTCGATCTGGACCGCGCCGTGGTGGGAATGGCTGCGCCGTCGGGCGCGCCCATCTCGCTGCCAGCTGACTCGACGCTGCGTGCGAATTACTTCACAGAACGTCGTGAGCTGGGGGCGTTGAATATCGGTGGCCATGGCCTCATTCATGTGGATGGTACGGCTTACACCCTGGAGAACCTCGACTGCCTCTATATCGGACGGGGAGCCAAGGACATTCGCTTCGAATCGAGAGATCCTGCCAATGCAGCGGTCTTCTATTTCCTCAGTTATCCGGCGCATATCAGTCATCCCACCACGCTGATTCGCAAGGACGATGCCAATCCTGTTGAGTTAGGCAGCGCCGAGACGTGTAACCACCGCACTGTCTGCAAATACATCCATCTCGACGGCGCGCGGAGTTGCCAACTGGTCATGGGCGTAACACATCTCCATCCAGGGAGCGCCTGGAATACCATGCCGACCCATACGCACATGCGCCGCTCGGAGATCTACATGTACTTCAATCTGGGCGAAGGCGCACGAGTCTTTCACCTCATGGGGCCGCCCGACGAGACGCGCCACATTGTTATGAAAGATCGGGAGGTCGTCGTATCTCCCGGCTGGTCAATTCACGCCGGCGCGGGAACGCAGGCCTACAGCTTTTGCTGGGGCATGGGCGGAGAAAATCAGGACTACGCAGACATGGATCCTGCTCCGCTGCACAGCCTGCGCTGAATAGCTTCCTGCAATAGGTCTGGAGGATAGATGAAACTGATTCCGATTCTCGCCGCCGCTATCTTCGCCGTTCCCGTCTTCGCGCAGACAGGAGGCAGTGCCGACGTGTTTTCAGGCAAAGACGTGGCGGTGCAGCTGACCGCCCTTGTAGAAAAAGCCAGGCCCTCGGGCAGCAGCGGGGCGATGCTTGGCGACTACAAGTCGCACGCCATCAAGCTCTCCGTCCGAACGGCCAGCGGAGGAGCGGAGATACACGCGCACTACGATGACATTTTCGTCGTGACCGATGGGAGCGCCACGCTCATCACGGGGGGAACCGTTGTTGACGCGAAAACAGGTGCTGATGGTGAAACCAAGGGCACACGCGTTCAGGACGGGAAGTCGCAAACCATCACGAAAAGCGACATCGTACACATTCCCGCGGGCACGCCGCACCAGCTGATCATCGCGCCCGGCGATACATTCAGCACGATCGTCGTCAAGGTAAGGGAATAGCTGATCAGTTGCCGTAATGCCGCAGAAACGGCGACAGCATGTGCGACCTCTTCTTGCTGTGCATCCCCAGCGACGCGGAGATCTCCCGGCAGCAGCGCAGCAGGTGTTCGGCAATGGCCGGTACGCTCTGCACGGTAATGCGCGACGCCGGTCCCGACACGCTTACGGCTGCAATTGCGCGATGGTTCTCGTTGAAAATGGGAGCTCCGATGCAGCGAACGCCAAGCTCGATCTCCTCATCGTCGATGGCGTAGCCGCGCCGCCGCACTCTTTCGAGGCCCTTCAGCAGCGCCTCGCGGGTGCTTATCGTCTTTGGCGTATAACGCACAAAACGGATCTTCGCGATGATCTGCTCGATGGTCTCGACAGGCTGAAAAGCCAGCATCGCCTTGCCCATTGACGTGCAATAGACCGGATTCGACGTCCCAATCTTCGAGCTCATGCACACCCGCCGGTTCGGCTCGACTTTATCCAGATAGACCACCGACGTCTTCTGCAACACGCTCAGGTGCACGGTCTCGCCGACCTGCATCGACAGACGGCGGAAGTAGGGGTGCACACGCGCGCGCAGATCGATCTGCTCCACCGCACGATTGCCCAACTCATACAGTTTCAGGCCGAGCCGGAAGCGGTTCTCCTGGGTTCGCTCAATCAACGCGCTGCGCTCCAGCACCATCAGCGAGCGATGCGCCGTGCTCTTGTGCAGACCCATGCGCTGGCAAATCTCGGCCAGACTAAGAGGCGTGTCGCTCTCTCCCAATACTTCCAGGACTGAGACGGCGCGGTCCAGGCTATGCAGTTGATACGGCCCGTCACTTCTGGCCACGGTCTCTGAAAGTGGTGCTGCAAACGATGTGCTGAGTGATGCTGCCATGTGAGTACCCCCAATCGTTGATTCATGCTGCCGCTGTTATCTCGGAGGAAGTCCACCGAGATACATGTAGCTCAGCGACGGCGCCTTTGCGAGCAACTGCGAGATCTCAGGATCAGGGAATCGTGAAACATACAGTCGCGCCCAACTGATCTCCTCCGCAGTGGGAGGGCCCTTGGGCGTATCCTGCGCGATCCCTGCATTCCTGGTGAAGAAGCTGTTGTCATCCAGCCCCTGCGTTGAGAGCGCAGCCAGTTTCTTCAGTGCGTAATTGCGTTCGGCGTAGAGGTTCAGTCCGTTGTCCTCGCCGAACTCCGCTAGATAAACCAGCGGCGCCACGGCGTACAAGTGATAATGCAGGGCGCGCTGTCCACGTCTCATTTCGAGCGGCAGCGATCCGTCAGGTTCAATCTGCGCAACGCCGACCTTGTACGCATCCATCCCCCAGTCGAATAGCTTGCGATCATTGGCGGCGATGCCCGCAGCGGAGATTTCAACTCCCGCCCAGTAGAGATGATTGTTCTCAGCGTCGCCCGTGCCTTTCTGCCGTCTCGTGTCGTAATAGTCCATGGTCTGGTGGGTCACATTCACGATCCATGGCAGAATCTCGTGCGCCTCCTCAGCAGTGATCAATCCGCTGCCGCGCACCTTGAGATAAGCAATGGCAATGGCGCCAATCACCCACCCCTGCACGTAGTAAGCCTGGTTCGACGACATCCTTCCCGTGAAGACGCCATCTTTCGCCGCGGCCTGCATGTGCTGTAAGGCGCACTGCACAGCTTCGCGGCTGCCTGTCGTGCGATAAGCATCCGCAGCGTCGACAATTTGCTGTCCGAGTGCCTTATATGGGCCGGAGGTAGCGACGTACGCCTTCCATTTCTCCGGATCGATGATCGAAGACTTCGCGTCGGAGTAGAACCGATCGGTAGTCAGATCCGGCGAGAGATGGACAATCGCGGGGCAGGCGTAGGAAGCATCCGTCAGCTTCACATCCTTTCCATCCCATGGAGAGCGCAGTGGCTCTGCCGCA
>Ga0206865_1057_pt1 | contig 35710 bp, 27 predicted proteins | sample Alteio_BWOrgCont_39_FD_152628 | JGI IMG/M metagenome (GOLD analysis project Ga0206865, IMG submission 152628) | Enriched cells from forest soil in Barre Woods Harvard Forest LTER site, Petersham, Massachusetts, United States -... | ecosystem: Environmental > Terrestrial > Soil > Temperate forest >...
GAAAAGGACACGAAAAAGGTGCAGGAGCTGAGCGAAGAGATAGCCAATATGACTGCCGAACGCGATTCGGTTCATGCCAAATGGCAGGGTGAAAAAGACCTGGTTGATGGCATTAACCTTAAAGTAGAACAGATAGAAAACTATAAACTGGAAGCTGAGCAGGCCGAACGTGCAGGCGATTATGGCAAAGTAGCGGAATTGCGTTATGGTACGATTGTAAAAACCCAGAAAGAAGTTGAGGAACTTAAGGCTGCCCTGCTTGAAAACCAGGAAGACAGCCGCATGCTGAAAGAAGAAGTTACTGCCGAGGATATTGCCGGCGTGGTTTCGCGTTGGACAGGTATCCCGGTTTCGAAAATGATACAAAGTGAGCGCGATAAATTGCTGCACCTGGAAGATGAATTACACAAACGGGTAGCCGGGCAGGAAGAGGCGATTGAAGCCATTAGCGATGCTATACGCCGCAGTCGTGCCGGCTTGCAGGATAAGAAGAAGCCAATAGGGTCCTTCATATTTTTAGGAACAACCGGTGTTGGTAAAACAGAACTGGCAAAGGCCCTTGCCGAATACTTGTTTAATGACGAAGGCGCCTTAGTAAGGATAGATATGTCCGAATACCAGGAACGCCATTCTGTTTCGCGATTAATTGGTGCGCCTCCGGGTTATGTGGGTTATGATGAAGGCGGGCAGTTAACGGAAGCAGTTCGTCGTAAACCTTACAGCGTGGTGCTGCTCGATGAAATTGAAAAAGCACACCCTGATGTATTTAATATCCTGTTGCAGGTATTGGACGATGGTCGCTTAACTGATAACAAGGGCCGTGTGGTGAATTTTAAAAATACGATCATCATCATGACGTCCAATATCGGCTCAAACATTATCCATGAAAATTTCCAGGATTATAATGAGTTTGACAAAGACGAGGTGATGGCGAAAACCAAGAACCAGCTGTTTGATCTGTTAAGGAAAACCATCCGCCCCGAATTTTTAAACCGGATTGACGAAATTATTATGTTTACACCGCTTAGCAGGGACGAGATAACCGATATTGTTAAGTTACAGTTTAAACAAGTACAGCAAACACTTGCAGAAATGGGCGTTACTATTGATGCATCGGAAGAAGCGCTGGATTGGCTGGCCCAATTAGGTTATGATCCGCAGTTTGGCGCCCGGCCGCTGAAACGTGTTATCCAGAAAAAAGTACTTAATGAACTATCGAAACAGATATTAGCCGGTAAGGTGGATAAGGACAGCAAAATAAAGCTGGATATGTTTGATAATCAGTTTGTTTTTTTGAATGAGAAACATGCAGAAGAAGTGGTAAAATAAAAACAGAATGCGATCCGTTCGTAGGATCGTTTACCATCCAAAGCAAAACAGGCCCCGGAAATATTTCCGGGGCCTGTTTTGCTTGATAACTTCCCGCTTATCATGATGACAGCAGGAATTATATTTATTGACGCCAATTACCTTGTTTTTTTGGGTTTAGGCGCAGGAGCACTTTTTTGTGGTTTTGGTGCCTGTGGCTTTACACCACCTGCGCCTGGTCTTGCGCCGCCCGGTCCGGCAGGCGCACCTGGCCTCACACCACCTGGCCCGGCGGGAGCGCCCGGCCTTCCGCCGGCTACACCACCCGGAGCGCCTGGTCCAACTGGTCTTGCACCTGGCCCTGCCGGAGCGCCTGGCCTTGCGCCACCCTGACCACCTTGGCCGTTAGGCGCGCCTGGCCTTGCGCCACCCACGTTACCCTGGCCACCTTGTCTTGCACCACCGGGACCAGCTGCACCACCTTGCCTTTGGCCTCCATTTAAAGCGCCTCTTTCAGGAGCTTTTTGCGCGGCTACGTTAGCCGGACGGCCACCTGCGCCGGCAAATTGCCCTTTATCAGACCGTGCAACCCGCTGATTCCTGATCTGCTCCGGCGTAGCCGCAACATGTTTTTCGTTCATCGCTCTCATTTCGGTAGCATTAGGCCTTGCGTTTATACCGCCGCGGCCGCCATTAAAGGCTACGTGGCTTCTAACCCTGCCGTTGAAGCGGGCATCAGCATATACATTGTGCACATTTACGCTTACGTGTACTACCTCTCTATTGTAGGCAAAACGGCCTCCACGCCACTCGCCGCCAACAAAGCCAACACCACCATAGCCAAAGCCATAGTCAATGCCACCGTAAAAGCCTATACTATTACCCCAGTAACCGGCATGGAAAGCGTAAACGCCACCGGCAAAGCCCCAATATGGAGGGGTCCATAAGAAGCCAACGGTAGGAGGAGCAACCCATACACCGGGTACCCAGTAATAATTAGCACTTTCGGTACTATATGCCCAATAACCGGGCTGCCATAAAAATCCGTCTTGCGGGCACTCAGGCTGCTCGTATTCAGGCATAGCCGGTGGTTCATTGGTAGCGGTTACATTTTCGTCAACAGGTTGAGTATCATCAATTGCTGCGCTTACATTTACCTGTTGCTGTGAATTATCAACAGCAGCAACAGCCTGAGGTTGCGGGTTAGGTGCGTTAAATGCACCAAGCTTGTAGCAGTTACTTAAATAAATTAAGTTAACCCCCTGTACCATCTGCTCAACCCATTGCTGGCTATCGGGATCTAAAAAATAAAGTTTGTTTTGATCAACATTGTATTGGAAAGTATATACAACATTTACAGAGCCCAGCCATGCACGTTGAAGGGTAAGCTGGTATGCATCGCCATTAGCTTGCGGATCGAGTTGTTGAATGATAAAGCTTCTTTTTCCCGGGCCAAACTTGGCAACGTTTTGTAATTTGGCCATCTGTGTGTTGGTAACCAACGTAATAAGAGCGTTCTCAAAGTTGAGGGCTTCCATACTGGTTGCAGGCATTTGTGCTCCGCTTTGCATATCCACTATGAATATGGTTGCCGGCAATTGCTTTTGCGCCAGGGCACTGCCTGCCATGACGAACAAAAGCGAAAAAATGAGCGTAAAGTGTTTCATAACGATTTGATTTTGAATGTATTGGATTACGGTTTTAAGTTGCTGATGATAAAATTTAAATATTATAAATGTATTGATATTCCTGAATAACACAAATTGAAAAACTATTTACCGGCGGCAGGGGAGTTGCCGATAATAAACCATATTGTTTAAACGTTATACATGCATATCAAAATTTGATTTTAAATTGCTGTTAAGGTATAATTTATTAAATCAATATGATGTACTGCTATTAAGCATGCATTTCGGTCCGTCGACTGAGACTTGAAACACTATTGCCTTTTTACAATCTTTCATCGTACGCATTTTTTGACGACGGCTTTTGCATAAGGTTTAAGTCAAATAAACTTTTTTATAAAACTCAATCACCATCTCGCGTAAAGCTATAAAAAATAAGGTGCAAATTGGCTTATATATTTGTCGTATATTGTAACGTAAGATAGCTTTTTTTCTAATATTCCGTTTTTGACGCTTGATCAAATATTTTTGCGAAGTTGTTTCCTGTTCAATTAATCCGAAAATAATTTTCAGGCTATTCTTTCTTGGCTTCCTCCTGTTTCACAAATCTTTTCAACCTATACAAAATCAGCATTGGCGCGCAATTTAAAATTTTACAATTGAATTTTTTATACGGTGTTTTCACGGTATTTTTCGACGGCTTATTTTTGATCTCAAACACCATGCTAGCCCGAAAATAAAAAGCCGCACGTTGACGAACAACGTACGGCTTCCTCAGAAATTTATTTTTTTATGTTAATTATGTTTTACCCTTTTTGAGGTGTCCGCTTTATGCGGCCTGCCCGGTGTTCCGGTTTTTGGAGTTTTATTTACCGGTGTTACTGGTTTAGCGCCAGGCGTCACAGGTGTCGGGTTCGCGTTTGGTGGCGTAGCTGGCCTGATGCCTGGTGCTACCGGTCTTTGACTTACCCTTGCCGGATTAACGGGTTTGGCCCCTGGCGTTACCGACTTTGGATTTGCATTTGGCGGGTTAACCGGATTGAGTCCTGGTGCAACCGGTTTTGGATTAGTATTTGGCGGATTAACGGGCTTAGCCCCCGGTACCACCGGTTTTGGGTTTGCATTTTGGGGCACTGCAGGATTGCCTGGTGCCACCGGTTTTGGGTTTGCATTTTGCGGCACTGCCGGTTTGTTGCCGGGTGCTACCGGTTTTTGTGGCGCATTTGGCGGCGTAACTGGTTTTACGCCGATAACTGCAGGCTCTACTGTTTTCGGCGCAACATTTCCACCTGGCAGCGGTTTCCCGTCTGGATTACCGGGGGTAACAGGTTTCAATGCAGTATGACCAAGTATGCCCGGTTTAACGCCTTTGCCTCCAGGCTGGCCGTTTGGCACATTGCCCACCTGGCCTTTGGGCGTATGCTTGTTGTCCATCGGGTTTACATTCGGTTTTACACCCGTATTAGGATTTTCCACTTTTACAGGTGCCTTTACTAAAGCCAAATCAGCAGGCTTGCCGCCACCATTTACTTTGGCAAACTGGCCTTTATTGTTCCTGGCAGCCCATTGGTTTTTTATTTGCTCGGGAGTTTGAATTACGTGTTTTTCGCGCATGGCGACGATCTCATTTTTAGATGGCTGCGCCTTTACGCCATTTCCGCCATTAAAGCTGTTTCGGTTGATGATCGTAACGTAGTTAATTACTGTTTTGTTGATATAGGTATTGTGAACGTTTACAACATTCACTCTCACAACCGCAGTATTATAGCGGAAACGACTGCCATGCCATTCGCCCCCAACAAAACCGCTGCCCTGGTAACCGTAGCCGTAGTGAATACCGCCATAAAAGCCAATAGAAGCGCCCCAATACCCGGTATGGAATATATAAGCACCACGCTCATAACCCCAGTAAGGCGGGGTCCATAAAACCCCATGTGTTGGTGGCGCTACCCAAACACCGGGTACCCAGTAATAATCGTTACTGTCGCGGCTGAACGCCCAATAACCGGGCTGCCATAAATATCCTTCGGCGGGGCATTCCGGCTGCTCATATTCAGGTAAGGCTGGTGGAGCAACAGTTGCTGTTACATCCACATCCACGGGCTCGGTGTAGTTGGCATCATTATAGTTGGTAGCCGCATCAGCGTTTTGTATATTAAATTTTCCAAAAGCCAGGCAATCGTTCAGGTTATTCAGGTTTTCACCGTCAATAAATTCCTCGGCATAGTCCTGGGCATTGGCGTCAAAATAGTAAAGCTTATTTTGATCAACACTATATATAAACGTGAACAGAACGGATGTTCTCCCTGCAATGGTGTTTTCCATTTCGAGTTGAAAAGCATTGCCGTTTGTTTGAGGGTCTGACTGGGTAATTGCAGCTCTCCGCCTTCCGTCAGGGTGCTGCATCAGCAAAACTTTTGCAGTACGCGTTCCTAATACCAGGCTGATAAAGGCATCCTTAAATAGAATCGCCTGATCGCCTGATACTTCCTGCAGATTGCCGGTTTGATAGTCAATAGCCGAAATCCGGGACCCCGGGTGTGAATCCCTTACCTTGTTTTGAGCGAAACTTATACTGGTTATTAAAAATACCAGCATAAAAATGAGTGTTGACTTTTTCATTACATGAAATTTAAAAAATGATTAGTGGACCAAAACTGGGAGGGGGCCAGTGCAAAAAAATGTATATCGTATCATTAGGAATGGCTAACTATTAAATATTATTAGTTTGCCTGCTGTGGGGTTGATATTTTATTACTGGCAATGATAATTAAAATTAATAATTATTTTCAAGCTTTTTATAACCGTTTTCTTAACTATACAATATATGTATGAGATATGTTTTTACGAAAATGGTTTAAATAAAATATATTTTTTAATAAGCATATTACCAGCTGATTGCGAAATAACCTCGTCGCAGGGACGGAGGTTGGTTTAACTTTTTTATCATAAGCGACGTTCCGCTAATAAAATCCTATTTTTGGTTTAATGCTAAAAGCGCAGTAATAAGTTTTAAACCGCATCCATGACTTCAAGTTTCGCCTATTTGCTGGTGTGCCTTATTGGCGGCATTGTACTTATTGTACTGCTGACAACGCGTTATAAAGTGCCAGCTTTTTTTGCGTTGCTGCTATCGGCATTGTTGGTGGGCTTAAGTACACACCAGCCATTGGGTGCGGTTATCGGAACACTTAAAGATGGTTTTGGTAATATCCTGAAATCATTAGGACTTATTATTGTTTTGGGCACCACTTTGGGTATTGTACTTGAATATACCGGCAGCACCGCCGTTATGGCCGGCTTTATTTTAAAGCGGACCGGCGAAAAGCGGGCTTCCTGGGCCATGAGTATAACCGGGTTTATAGTTGGGCTGCCTATATTTTGCGATTCGGGTTACATCGTTTTAAGTGGCTTAAATAAAAACCTGGCCAGGCGTTCGGATGTGCCCATACCCATCATGTCGGTGTCATTGGCTACGGGGTTATTAGCGGTCCATTGCATGGCTCCGCCCCATCCGGGTATCACCGCTGCGGCGGCTACTATTGGTGTTGATGTAGGGAAATTGATAGCCTATGGCTCCATTATAGCTATCCCCGCCATGATCGTAGGCAATATATGGGCGCGGTATGCCGGACGCAAATTCAAGGGCGAAAAGTCGGAAGAGGAGCCGCTTACAAACGTTGCGCCTAACCCTCCTGCTGTTTTTAAGGCATTTCTGCCGATAATTGTTCCCTTATTACTTATCGCTTTGAAATCCTTCTTTTCCGTTGAAACGATTGCCGGCTTAAAGTGGCTCTCGCCGGTACTGTCGATCGGTGATCCGGTGATTGCCCTGATGATAGGCGTATTGCTGGCGTTAAACTGTAAAAGGAACTGGACTAAGGACGATATCGGTAAACTACTACAGGATTCCATTGAAAAAGCCGGAAGTATATTGATCATCATTGGGGCAGGAGGCGCCTTTGGCGCTATATTGGCTGCCACCAAAATAGGCGATCATTTTAGCGGCATGCCGGAGCTTCGTTACCTGGGGATATTCTTCCCGTTTCTGCTAACAGCCGTTTTAAAAACCGCGCAGGGTTCGTCAACTGTTGCCATTATAACAGCGTCTTCTATCGTGTTACCCTTGCTCGGCAACCTGGGATTGGATTCCGAAAACGGAAAGTTGCTTTGTGTGCTGGCTATGGGTGCAGGGTCAATGGTTATATCGCATACCAACGATGCTTATTTTTGGGTGATTGCCAAGTTTTCGGGCCTGGGGATCAAAACAATGTTCAGTGTTTATACCCTTGCAACGCTTTTTATGGGTTTAACGTCAATAATAATGGTTTGCATCCTGTCTAAAATTATCTGATATGCATATCCTGATAGCACCAAATGCTTTTAAAAATAGCCTCAGCGCAACTGATGCCGCAAATGCTATACAGTGTGGCCTGCAGTTAAGCGGGCTAAAATGCACGTCGACATGTTTTCCTATTGCAGATGGTGGCGATGGCACTGGATCCCTAATTATTGAACACTGCAAAGGCGCCATCATTAAAAAAGAAGTAAGCGACCCGTTGGGCCGGCAGATCACATCACAATTTGGCTTAATTGATGGCGGTAAAACAGCCATAATTGAAATGGCCGATGCATCCGGGTTGAGGCTTTTAAAACTGGATGAGTTAAATCCCCTAAAAACATCATCGTATGGTACCGGTGAATTAATCAGGTTCGCGTTGGACACGGGCGTAAGCAAAATAATTATTGCGATGGGCGGCTCGGCAACGGTCGACGGCGGCTGCGGGATATTAAGCGCGCTGGGCGTTAAATTTTTTGATGGTGAGAGACAGCTTTTAGAGCCCATTCCCCAGCAATTGGTCAACCTCGCAGCTATTGATCTTTCCGGTATCGACACCCGCATTTTTGATTGTGAGGTAGTTATTTTGTGCGATGTGAATAACAAATTACTGGGCCCCGAGGGTTCTGCGGCTGTTTTCGGGCCGCAAAAGGGCGCAAGTGCTGACGATGTTATTTTCCTGGAGAATTTTTTGAAACACTTTAGCACCGTGGCAGCAGCACAACACAGAAATGATATGGCTGATTTGCCGCACGGCGGTGCGGCAGGCGGTGCTGCAGCCGGCTTAAGCGCGTTTTTAAACGCAAAATTGGTTAACGGTATCGAACATTTTTTGCAGGTGACTGGTTTTGCTGATGAACTGCAAAAGAGCGATCTGTTAATAACCGGCGAAGGCAGCTTTGATCAGCAAACACTGGGTGGCAAGGGCCCATATGGCGTAGCCAAACAGGCAAAGCATAAAAAGATACCTGTAATTGGCCTTGCCGGTAAAGTTCCGTTGAATCCATCTAATGAATTCCTGCAATATTTTGATGCTTTAATAGCTATTGGCAACGAGCCTGCTGATTTAGCCGACGCTTTATTGAATACCAAAGATAACCTGATACGTTCAGCAAAGATGACAGGCGATATACTTTCTATCCGAAGGGAGCAACGATAATCTGGCAGGCTGATGCGCAAATCGCCACTCCTCTCCCTAAATCAAACATTATCCCATAAAAAAGGTATTAGTTAGGCGCTTAAATGAGCCGCTGTTGCTATGAATCTTTACGAACAAAACCCTTACTGGCTCATGAAGAATGGTATTGTAGCCCAATACCCATCGCTTGATAAAAATATAAATGTCGATATCGTTATAATGGGCGCGGGTATCAGCGCTGCTTTAACGGCCTGGTCTCTGCGTAATGCGGGCCATAGTGTGGCTGTGGTTGACAGGCGCCATGTAGGCATGGGAAGTACCGCTGCCAGCACCGCCTTCCTTCAATACGAGATCGATACTCCCTTGACTGAACTTAGTAAATACGTTGGTGAGCAAAATGCAGTTAAAAGCTACCAATTGTGCCGGCAATCGATTTATGATATCGCACACATCTGCAAAACGCTGAAGCCAGAGTTTGATTTTCACCTGGTACCCAGCTTGCAGCACGCCAGTTTTAAAACGCACCTCAAGGATTTAAAGACGGAATTCGAATTGCGTAAAAAACATGGTTTTAAAGTTGAATGGCTGGATAATACCGAAGTGAAAAAGATATTTGATTTTGATGCACCGGGTGCTATTTTCAGCGAAGATGGAGGCGAAGTTGATGCGTACCTGCTCACGCATGCTTTGTTTAATGATTTTAAGAGGAAGGGGCATCAAGTGTACAACAATACCCACATCAAAGAAATCGAACATATTAAACATGGCATTACATTACACACCCGGAATGGTCTGCAGGTAAAAGCAAAAAAGCTGGTGATTGCCTGTGGATATGAAAGCCTGCAATATGTACCTCAAAAAATTGCCGATATTCATTCAACTTATGCTTTGGTTTCGGAGCCTTTGCCTGAAAAGTATTTTTGGCACCGCAACAGCCTGGTTTGGGAAACGGCGATACCATATATGTATTTCAGGGTAGCGAGTGACAACAGGATATTAATAGGAGGTAGAGATGATCCTTACCACCGTCCGCACATCTTGCAATCGGTAATAGCGCACAAAACAAAGCAACTTACTGATGCTTTTTGCAAAAAAATGCCGCATATTCCGCTGAAGGCTGATTTTAGCTGGGCTGGTGCATTTGCCGTCACTAAAGATGGCCTGCCGTATATAGGCTGCATTCCCGAAAGACCAAATACTTATTTTGCGCTCGGTTTCGGCGGAAACGGCATCACATTTAGTGTAATTGCCGCTGAAATTATCCGCGATATGATACTTGGCAAAAAGAATGACAATGCCCGCCTTTTTGAATTCAACAGGTAGGTAAAGAGTGAAATTAAACGAAAAAAGGAAGTTTTACAGATACCGCAATAGGTATTTGTAAAACTTCCTTGTGAGATGTTATCAGTAATTTGCGTTCGCCGCAATATTAATACCTAATTTTTCACCGGTAACGGTGGTATTGCTAAGTCCGTATAGCCAAATAGTGTAAACACTGCCGGCCGTAAGTTGGGTAGCTGGCAGGGTTGCCAGCACAGTACTGGTGCCAGCCTGCGTAACCTGCAGTGTGCCTGATGTTGCCGTTACCGAAATAAATGCCGAATGACCTTTAAAGCCCTTATTTAGTACCCATTTAGCGCCTCCCTGTATCCCCAGGTCAACGGCGCCGGCATCCGGGCTAACGTTAACAAAACGGATGATGGCGTTTCCTGATGCAGGTTTTTTAAGCGTATCATTCAGTAGCAGGGTTTGAGGAGTAGCTGCTTTATTCACCATAAACATGGTATAATATTGATTTTGATACAAATGAGCAGTGTCCGATAGAATTTGACTCATGGTACTGGCGTTGTCTATATTAAACGTCCTTAACCCGGTATAGGCCCTAATATAACCCAGGTAATCATCAAAAAGCAATCCATTAAAATTCACCTGGTTGTTGTTTAAAAATAAATTTACGGGTGGTTCATCCGGCGAAGCCTGGATAAATGCCAAATATGCCACCGGCGGATTGTAATAGTCGTTATTGTGGCTTTTTAAGCAGGACGACAATAGCAGGGTCGATAAACATAGTACGCTAATGCCTATCACCCAATTTTTGGGGGTATTTTTCAAGATTTTCATGATAAAATATTTTTATTTTCATAGGGTATTACGGCTAAAAGGTGAAGATCGCTACAAGGCAATTGTTAAAATTAATTAAAAAGTAACTTATTATCGTTTCTGACGCCGGGAGCCTCCTTATGTCACCCTCCGCTTGAATTTTCAAACACTACTAGCTGGCCAAAGCAAGTGTTTTGCTGGCCAAATTACGCACGCAAATCAAGCTGACTATAAATGCAGATTGCCTTAACATTAAAAGTAAAATTTCATAACAATTTGGTAATCAATAATTTTCTGCATTAACAAGTCTATTGCATTTCTTTGGTTGATATTTATTGTGTCTCTATCCAAACTATTCACTAAACCCCCATTTAAATTATGCATCCATTGTTAAGTGCAACCACGCTGCCCCTTATTGGCGAAGTGGATTTAAGCGGTTCCATACTGCTTGTGTTTTTTATCTGCTTATTGGCTGTTGTTTGTTTTGAGTTTGTTAACGGCTTTCATGATACCGCCAATGCGGTTGCCACCGTTATTTATACAAAAGCCTTAAAACCGGTTTATGCTATTCCCTGGTCGGGATTTTTTAACTTTTTAGGAGTTTTTTTAGGCGGTGTGGCCGTTGCCATGGGCATACTTAAATTATTACCGCTTGACGATATGATGGCGCTGCCCGTAGGCGTAGGCGCCTGTATGGTACTTGCGGTTTTGCTTGCGGCCATTGTGTGGAATTTGGGTACCTGGTATTTAGGAATACCATGCTCAAGCTCGCACACCATGATTGGTGCCATGATAGGCGCCAGCATTGGCTTTACCTGGTATTACCACGGTTCGGGCGTAAATTGGAGTAAAGCCGGCGATATTGGTTTATCGCTGATCATTTCGCCGCTTATTGGTTTTGGCGTAGCTTATTTGCTGCTGAAGTTTTTAAAGAATGTAGTAAAGGCTGATGCTTTGTTCCATATCCCGAAAGGTGAAGATGACCGCCCGCCAATATTGATCAGGCTATTGCTGATCACTACCTGTACGCTGGTGAGCTTTTTTCATGGTAGTAACGACGGACAAAAAGGTGTGGGTTTGTTAATGCTTATCCTTATTGCTTTTGTGCCTGCAAAGTTTGCGGTTAACCACGGTGTTTCAAACGATAAAATACTTTTATCATTAAATAAAACAGAGCAGGTTATCAGCAAAGCCACCTCTACCGATCCTGCTACGCAGGGCACGCTGCTGAAGCTTGATTCATCAATCGAAAAAACGAAAACACTGCTTACCAGTACCAATCCTAAGGATACTGCTAAAACTTACAAATTCCGCAAGCAAATAAAAAGCGTGCTAAAAGGCATTGGCGCTGTGTCCGAAAGTAAAAAAATAACGCTAAGCGCGGGCGACAAGGCTACATTGGCCGCTGCAACAGCTGATTTTACCAACCTGACGGATTTTGCGCCGGTTTGGGTAATTTTGATCATATCATGCTCGCTTGGTTTGGGCACCATGATAGGCTGGAAGCGAATAGTGGTAACCATTGGCGAAAAAATAGGTAACGAACACCTCAACTATGCACAGGGCGCTACTGCCGAAATTGTGGCAGCTGCTACCATTGGCCTTAGTACCTGGGCTGGCTTGCCGGTGAGTACCACCCACGTGCTTTCGAGCGGTATTGCCGGTTCGATGGCGGCATCCGGGGGGACAAATAACCTAAATAACGGAACGCTGAAAAGCATCGCGATGGCCTGGATACTAACTTTGCCGGTAGCTATCATTTTGTCGCTGCTGTTTTTTATGTTCTTCCACTTATTTATTTAAGCAGATTTTTAATGCATTTAGTTTAATTTTAATATCCGAAAAAAATGAAACAAATACTTGTTGCTACTGATTTTTCACTAAGCGCGTCCAATGCAATGGAATATGCTATGGGGCTTGCCAAAATACTGGAGATGGAAGTATGCGCTTTGCACGCTATCCATCCAACCGAAGGCATTAATAATAATACCTATAATGCCATTTTTATTGATGACTATTATAACAATAAAAGAGCTGCCTTAAAAGAATGGGCCGCTACCTATACCAGCAAAGATGAATTTAAAGACGTGGAAGTGAATACCGTTTGCGGTGTTGGTTTCTTAAAAAATGTCATCAATAAATATATCGATGACAACCATGTGGAGTTGCTGGTTATGGGCATAACCGGTTCTACGGGGTTAGCCGGTATTGTGGGCAGTAACGCCAGCATGATGGTATCGGTAGTTGATATCCCTACATTGGTGATACCGCTTGAAAGTAAATTTTCCGCCAGCCCGGTGGTTACCCTTGCTACTGATTATGAAACAAGGCTATCGGCCGGTGACGTAAACGCGCTGAATGAAATGTTGAAAGCGTTCGGTTCGGATAAGATAGATGTATTATACGTATCCGAAAAAGATGAAGCTAAAAACGTTGAGACTGGCGAAAAACGGTTGAGAGACCTGTTTAAGCACACCCAACTGGAGTTTAATTATATAAGCGCTTCGCGTCCGTTGAATGGCATAATGGACTTTGTGGAGACTAAGGAAACCGACATACTGTGTTTGGTGAAGCACCATCATAATGTACTTTACCGGTTGTTTAACCGCAGTACCGTAAACCAGGTGATGAATCGGTCGGTAAAAGCTATTTTGGTTTTACATGAATGATGCATTAACCTAACCATTATATAATAATTGTGTTTTTTTGAAACCTGCGCTTTCCGCAGGTTTCTTTTTTTTACATCGGGCTGTCATCAACCAGCTTGTTTATTTTGTGTAAAATTAAGCTATTCGCCGACCCCCGAAATAGTATTGTGTTACATTTGTCCAAATTATGTGTTTAAACATATAATTTATTGAAAACACATTAAAACGAAGAACATGTACAAGATTAAAATAATATCATCAACCGTGCGCCCGGGGCGTAAAGGGCCAGCCATAGCCAAATGGATTGCTGAAAATGCAAAAAATCATGGTGCTTTTGAAGTGGAATTGCTGGATCTTGGCGAAATAAATTTACCGCTAATGAATGAAGCCGTTCATCCAATTATGCGGCAGTATGAGCACGACCATACCAAACAATGGAGCGCCAAAATAGGCGAGGCTGACGCCTTTATATTTGTGACAGCCGAATACGACTATAGCTATCCTGCATCCTTAAAAAATGCGTTGGAATACCTGGTTCATGAGTGGGCCTACAAACCGGCGGGAATTGTGAGTTACTCAGCGGGGCCTTTTGCAGGTGTAAGGGCAGTAATGAGCCTTAAAGCCGATTTGCTATCATTGCGCACCGTTTCACTTTCCGAGATGGTGAATATACCACTGGCAGATCAGTTTCTTAATGAGGACGGCAAGTTTATTCCTGAAGAGAAATTTAATACCCTATCCAAAACTATGCTCGATCAGTTACTGCGGTGGACAAAGGGCATGAAAGCCATAAAAGAGGATAAGTAATGGCTTTAAGCGTAAGAGGCACATCAACCTGCCGGAAATTTAATACCCCGGGTTGATTTGATGTGGCCTCTTATTTATAATGAGTGATTATTTTAATTGAAATAAGCATTGGTTATAACACCAATTGCCAAGTTATCGGCACTTGTGGTTGAAGCCACCAGGCCGTGAAACCATATCGTATATACAAAACCATTATTAAGCGTAACGTTAGGCAATGTTGCCAATACAGTATTGGTGCCCGTTTTTACAACGTTAAAAGTAAAATTTGACTTACCCTGCATTGGTACAAATGATGAGTATCCTTTATACCACTTGTTGGCAACCACTACCGATCCGCCTTGTACAACCAGGTCAACGGCGGGTGCATCCGGACTCATGTTAACCAAACGCACGCTGGCAAAACCGCTCGCCGGCTTATTAAGCGTGTCGGTAAGCATAAAAAGTTCCGGTTTTGTTGCCACATTCGCCAGGAAAAGTGAATAAGCGGTGTTAGGCATTAATGTTTCGGTAGTTGAAACAATGCTGCTAAATGTACCGTGTTGAAAAATGTTGACGGTTCTTTGCCCGGCAAAGGCGCTGAAGTAATCCAGGTGATCGCCATAATTTAAGGCGTTACTATTAACAACCGTGCTAAAACTCAAGTCCAGAGGCGGTTCATCAGGCGATGCCTGTACAAAAGAAACGAGCGCTGTAGGAGGAGTATCTGCACTCTTTTCGCTTTTTAAGCAGGATGTAAATAGCAATAATAATAACCCCAACGCCCCAATCCCCGCAAGCAATTTTTTTGAAATTTTCCTTTTCATAAATGCCGATAATTCTATGTTTGATATTTAAGTATACGATTGGGATTCCCGAATCGCTACATCCACGCTTAAATTAATAAGCCATATTTAGCTAATAGCAACTTAATCAGTACTTTTTAATTGCAATTTAACCATTACTTTGCTCTTTTACCCGGTATTTTATTGCGTAAAGTTACGCACTATTATCAGGTAAAAATACGCTACAAATTCCTTTTTGCATTCCGTAGGTTTATAGTGCAAATTTCAAAACTTAAAATCACAAAGCAATGGAAACAGGAAAAACAGATCACTCAGGGATGAAATTAGGGAAATCGAGCCCGGTTCATGACCCGCGAGCCCTGCTTCTGGCGGATTATTTAACCCCAGATAAATTACCAGCAGCTCCCGCAAAGTACACTTATGCCAAAAACATAAAGTCGACAGGCTGGGGGATGATGGGCAACGACAAAATTGGCGATTGCACCTGCGCAGCGGCCGGTCACTTAATTATGGAATGGACCGATGACAACGGCGCGTTGGTTACACCAACCGATCAGCAGATCATCGCCGCCTATTCGGCAATTACGGGTTACAACCCCGTTACCGGTAAAAATGATAACGGCGCCGTTGAGGCTTCGGTGTTAAAATATTGGCGAAAAACGGGTATTGCCGGTCATAAAATACTGGCTTATGCGGCGCTTGAGCCCAACAACCACAGCCACATTATGTTATCCACCTTTTTATTCGGAGGATGTTATATCGGCGTAGAGTTGCCCATAACGGCCCAAACACAAAAAGTGTGGTCGGTGCCACCCGGTGGCGCCAAAGGCCAGGGCGCACCCGGTTCATGGGGAGGCCACGCAGTACCGGTAATTGGATACGACAGTCATCACATTACTATCATAACCTGGGGAGCTATCAAAAAAATGACATGGTCATTTTGGGATGCTTATTGCGATGAATCGTACGCTATCATCAGCAGCGATTTTGCAGGCACCAAACCTGCACCCAATGGCTTCGACCTGGCTGCATTGCAGCAGGACCTGAAAGAGATAACCGCCTAACCCTCGAATCTTAATAGCGATGGCGTTTACTGCATCGCTATTAAGATTTAAAAACAGATAGTAAGGTATCATATAAAAGTTATATTTGAACAACCTTCAAATTATAAACTCTTATTATGATCCAACGAAAAGTTATACTATGGTCAGTCATAGTGGCACTGGGCGGTTTTATTTTCGGTTTTGATACCGTAGTGATTTCCGGTGCCGAACAGGCAATTCAAAAATACTGGCAGCTTAGTTCGCTCGTGCACGGATTAACCGTTGCCATGGCTATCATCGGCACCGTTTTCGGCGCCTTGTTCGGGCGTATCCCGGCTGATTCCATCGGCCGTAAAAAATCATTGCTCATCATTGCCATATTGTTTTTAGTTACATCATTAGGTACGGCAATGGTAACCAACTGGTATCTTTTTATGTTACTCCGGTTTATTGGTGGCCTGGGCGTGGGTGCTTCGTCTGTTATAGCGCCTACTTATATCACCGAGATATCGCCGCCGGCAGCCAGGGGCCGGTTGGGCATGTTATTTCAATTCAATATTGTTTTTGGTATTGTAATAGCATTTCTCTCGAACCTGCTGATCGTTTATATCCTGGGCCAGGGGAACCACGATGCCTGGCGTTATATGCTTGGTGTGATGGCCGTTCCCTCGCTGATATTTTTGCTGCTGCTTAAATTTGTGCCCGAAAGCCCCCGCTGGCTGCTGTTACAACAAGGGCGAACCGATGAGGCGCGGGATATACTACAGATCATTAATCCCGAAGGTTATCAGCAGGATATCGATAGCATTGTTAACAGCAATGCGGAAGATGCAAAAGAACCCGGTGGCACCAACCTCTTTAGCGGCCGTTACAAATTCCCCATAATGCTGGCCATTTTGATTGCCTTTTTTAACCAAACGTCGGGGATTAATGCAATCCTTTATTATGCACCCCGTATATTCGAAATGACCGGGCTTGGCAGTAAAGACTCGCTTACCTCATCCCTTATATTGGGTGTAGTTAACTTCACCTTCACCATGGTTGCCATTTTTTTCATTGATAAAATTGGTCGCCGGAAACTAATGTTTATCGGTTCATTCGGGCTCATCATAACCTTAGGGTTGGTTGCTTACTCCTTCTTTTCGGGCAATCTCAGCGGCTATTATATCACCTTCTATTTATCGGCATTTATAGCTTTTTTTGCGTTTTCGCAGGGCGCGGTTATTTGGGTGTTCATATCCGAAATTTTCCCGAACCAGGTTAGGGCTAAAGGACAAAGCCTGGGAAGTTTTACCCACTGGGTGATGGCTGCCATCATCGCCAATTCCTTTCCCTTTTTTGCCGAAAAACTCGGCGGTGGCTTCACCTTCATGTTTTTTTCGGTGATGATGGTTTTACAGTTGCTTTTTGTATGGAAATTGATGCCCGAAACCAAAGGGAAATCACTGGAGGGCATTGAACATTCACTGATACATTAATCCGGTTAAACGATTTAGAAAATGAAGACTCCGGAATAATTTTCGGAGTTTTTGTATTTTAATACATATTTACATTTCATTAACATTTTGAATTGATTTGCGATGGATAGCCAGATAACCAGGGCGTTTTCTCCCGAAGAATTCCGAAAAAACGGGCACCAACTGATTGATATGCTTGCCGATCATTTAAGCAAAAATCAGTCGGATGATGCAATGGCGACCTTAAGCTGGGAGTCGCCCGCTGACCAACTACGTTTTTGGCAGGATGATTTTAACAGCACCCGGCTTGATACCCCGGATGAACTTTTTAAAAATGTGCTGTCGCGATCCATCAATTTATACAGCCGCAACTATGCCGGTCACCAGGTTCCGCCGCCTGCGCCGGCAGCCGTTCTCGGATCGTTATTAAGCAGTTTTCTGAACAATGGCGTGGCCGTTTATGAAATGGGGATGACCGGCAACGCATTGGAAAAGGTGGTTACCGAACACCTCGCCCACAAATTTGGCTATGATGACCAAGCTTCCGGCTTTGTTACATCGGGCGGTACTTTGGGTAACCTGACAGCGCTACTCACAGCGCGTGCCGCTGTAACCGATGTTTGGGATCATGGCTACGATCAAAACAACCTGGCCATTATGGTTTCCGAGGAGTCGCATTATTCAGTTGACCGTGCTGGCCGGATAATGGGTTTGGGGACGGAGGGGATCATTAAAGTGCCGGTAAATGAAAAGTTTCAATTACGGACCGATCTGCTGGATGAATACCTGCAAAAAGCGCGCAGTTCGGGCAAGACGGTGTTTTGTATTGTAGGCTGTGCATGTTCGACCTCGACAGGAGCTTACGATGACCTGGCAGCAATCGGCGCATTCGCAGCGAAAAATAATATTTGGTTTCATGTGGATGGCGCGCATGGCGCGGCGGCAATTTATTCACCCCGGCATCAGTACTTGCTGAATGGCATTGAACGAGCAGATTCGGTGATCGTCGACTTTCATAAAATGATGATGACGCCGTCTTTGTCAACAGCGGTAATTTACCGGCAAGCGAAAGATAGTTACAAAACCTTTGCGCAAAAAGCGCAATACTTGTGGGCCGATCAAAAAAAAGAAGAGTGGCATAACTCGGGCAAGCGTACTTTTGAGTGCACCAAATCGATGACCATCCTGAGCGTTTACACACTGATGCGGATGTACGGTGACGAGCTTTTCAAACAAAACATTGAAGTGTTATACTCCCTGGCGACTGAATTTGCCGCACTTATCCGCTCGAAGAATAATTTTGAACTGGCCTACGAGCCGCAAAGTAATATTGTTTGCTTCAGATATTCAGGGGGCAATGCAGCAGACGACATAAACAAAAGAATCCTGGCAAACCTGGTAACCGAAGGCAAATACTATATCGTAAATACCATCCTCAATGATCAGTTTTATCTGCGTACCGCCATCATGAATCCATTGATCCGGATTTCAGACCTGGCCGGATTGCTTGAACGGATTGAACAGACGCCCTTATAACTAAGCTAAACTTTTTGTTTTTTTGAGTTTTATTACCTGGTAAATGACGCCGGCTATAAATATAACCAAAAGGATAAGCTGTGCTTTTTGTACAAGTGGGTCGTCCGGACCGCTGGCAAGCGGGTGGTCCATCGGCAACCTGGTAAGCGACTCAACTATAGCTGGTATGCATGATAGGAACAGCGTTGTTGAAAGCAGTATCAGCTGTACAAAATCTGTCGCCCTGCCAAAAACACGGAATCGTTTCCCTAAAATAGCAACCGCAAGCAGCACCAATATGATAACACCCAAATAATGGCCCGGTGTAGGGTGCCCGAACCGCATAATAGGGAAACCCGTGAGGCAGGTAATAGCGGTTAACCAAATGTATAATTTACCCAGCCCGGTAACCGGGTCGATTTTTCCGTAGCGAAATAAGGCAACAAAAGCCGCCAGGATAGCCAATATGCTGATGGCTGTGTGTATAATTCCTAAAACTGAAAGGTGATTCGGCATGATAGTGTGGTTAATGGTAAGGTGATAAAACTTTGTAATATACTTATTTATTAATGTTTGTTATTCAATTATAATAATCCCGTTTGTGCCATAAACGCCAAGGATTTTTGTCACTTCAAATGTTGTAAGATCGATGGTCCCGATATGGAAATCCTTATCCTGCGACACATAAGCGTAATTGCCCGAAATTTGCACATTAATAGGCGTTTTTCCTGTATTCAGGCGGTGGACTGCGGCGCCTGTTTCGGCATCTATCACCAATACGGTGTTATCAAGCGCGGCAGGCGCAATAATATATTTTTGATCGGCTGTGATGTTTGAATAAAATAGCTGACCTACTTTGAAATCGCCGAAATGTTTTAAAACGCTGAGATCTGTTTTAGATAATAACCAAACCTCGTTAAATCCGGATGCTAATATCCAATTCTTTCCTATGGATAAGCCTCTAACCGGCGACGGCAAGCCAGCATGTTTTAAAACTGTTCCGTTCTCAGGATCAACCTGGTAAACACCATTTTTGCCGGCCATCAGCCACAAAGTATCTCCTTTTGTTGAAAAGGCAAAGTTATGCGTACCGGTTGGTAGGGCGTATTTTCGTTTCACTTTTAAACCTTTTACATCGTAAACCACCATGCTATCCCCGCCAATCTCCATGTTTACAAAAAGTTCCCTGGATTTTCCGGGGCGTACTTTTATCCCGTGCGGTCCGTTAGCGGCGGTGTCACTGTTAGTAAAAACCTTTTTGACCATTTTCCCCGAAAAAGGGTCAATCACTTCGAAACTCTTCCCTGGCTTTCCGGAATGATGATCGTAATCTTCCAGGCCGAAGTCGGTAACAAAGCATTTTTTTGTATAGGGGTCATAACAGATTTCATGTGGTTTAAAGCCGATCGCTACCTGTGCTGATCGCTGCCCGGTATTCAGGTTAAATATGGCAACAGAATCTTTTTCCTGTTGAACGGCTACCAGGAGTTTAGGCTGGGCGGTTGCTAAGCCAGAAGTCAAAAAGAGCACCAATATCATTAAAGGTAATTTCATCGGACTAATTGTTATTAAGGTTGTATGAAATTAATCAATTTTTAGAAATTCTAATATATTCAAGGCAAATGCAGGTAAATCGTTTATCCCAATCAAAAGATTAGCTTTATTTTCTATTTTTAGAACTTTTAGCATCAAAGAATCCCTCAAATGAGCGCATCCTTAATATTATGTATTATACTGGCCTATTTTGCCCTGTTGATGGTAATAGCCAGGCTAACATCAAGGCATAATAAGGACAATAGCTTTTTTGACGGCGATAAGTCTTCGCCCTGGTTTTTGGTAGCTTTTGGCATGATTGGCTCGGGTATATCGGCGGTATCGCTGGTTTCCATACCGGGTAATGTGGGTAATAACAACCTGTTTTACTTCCAATTTATCCTGGGTACCATTGTTGGGTACCTGTTTATCGCTTTTGTGCTTACGCCCATTTATTATAAGCTCAAACTAGTATCTATCTACACTTATCTCAACATCCGTTTTGGTAATGTAACCTATAAAACCGGGTCGCTGTTTTTCCTGGTATCGCAATCATTTGGCGCGGCGTTAAGGTTATTGCTATCCATCAAGATATTACAATATGCTTTTTTCGATAGCCTGCATATCCCGTATTTTTTAACCATCATCATTGTATTGGTGCTTATCTGGTTTTACACCAATAAATCGGGTGTAAAAACTATTGTATGGACCGATGCTTTACAGTCCCTGTTTTTAATTACGGTAATTGTGGTTTCCATCATCACCATAAAAAATTCGTTGGGACTATCGTTCGGCGGGATGATCAGTACCGTAATTCATCACCCTTATGCAAAACTATTCGACTGGGACTTTCATTCGGGTTCAAACTTTTTTAAACAGTTTATTTCCGGGCTATTGATAACTGTGGCGCTGGTGGGGCTTGATCAAAGTATGATGCAAAAAACCCTGACCATTAACAACGCAGCCGGCGCCAAAAGAAACGTGCTGACCTTCAGCTTTTTTATTGCAGCTGCGCAGACTCTATTTTTAGGCCTGGGCATATTGCTGTATATTTTTGTTGAAAGGCATGGCATTCTTTTGACGCATAAAGACGGACAGATTGTAAACACCGATGGTATTTATCCCTTCCTTACGCTGCATTATTTTGGTCAGGTGGGCGCCATCGCATTTTTTATAGGGGTAGTTGCCTCCACTTTTGCCAGTATTGACGCCTGTATTGCCGCGTTGACGACTGCCTTTTGCTATGATTTTATGGACATATCAAACCAACCGCACGAGCAAAAAAAGAAGATAAAAAACATGGTTCTGTTGGGCGTTAACGTGGTGATGTTTTTTATAGTGATGGCCTTTTGGAGCAGCCAGGGTGCCATTATCAATACCATTTTTAAAATAGCCGGTTATACCTACGGGCCAATTTTGGGCTTGTACCTAACCGGCCTGTTTTCGGGCATTCAACTCAAAGAAAAATGGGTGCCTGTCGCCTGCGTCGGCGCAGCGCTGGCTACCTGGTTTTTAAACTGGCTGTTTATAACCACCATGCAATTTGATTTTGGTTTTATGAATATCCTGGTAAATGCTTTACTTACGGTGTTATTTTTAATGATTATAAAGAAAAGAACCCATGCAATTAGCTGATACTTACGCAGTTATTGAACTAACAACCAATCCAGATGATTTTGCCCTTTGCGCCGCAATGATGATGCAGAATGACCCATGGGTACGGCTGGGGATGGATTATGCCTATTGCCTCAAGGCTTTCGACGGTGATTTTAAAGAGATTTTTGTTTTAAAAAAAGCCGGGAAAATTATAGGTTTTGTGGTGATGCAGACACAGGGTACTTTTAAGGGGTATATCCAGACCATCTGCATTGATGCTGCAAACAGGGGCGGAGGCCTCGGTACCAAACTCCTGCAATTTTGTGAAGACCGGATTTTACAATACTCGCCTAATATTTTTATTTGTGTTAGTTCGTTTAATGAAGGGGCTACTCAGCTTTATTATAAATTGGGGTACCAATTGGTAGGGGAACTGAAGGATTTTGTCAAAAAAGACTCAATGGAGTTATTGCTCAGGAAGACGGTTGGCGGCCTGGCAGATTATGTACTGCCGACTCCCAAATCATAATACTCCCATAAATTTTTAATGATGATTAATTATCTTAAACATATTTCTTTAATAATCGGACTGGTAGTTATTTCGATAGTTTCCTATGCTCAGGTTAAAAATGAGGCCGGGAAGCGGGACGAGTTCATCCGGTCGATTGACCAAACCATCAACAGCGAAATAACAGAAGGTAAAATACCCGGCGCCGTAATACAAGTTAAAAAAGGGGACCAGGTTATTTATAAACAAGCTTATGGGGATGCTCAAAAGTTTAATGATAACCATGAGCCGTTACCAGTCCCTGTTAAAATGACCACCCAAACCGTGTTCGACCTGGCATCGCTGACCAAAGTAGTGGGGACAACCACATCTATCATGTTATTGGTAGATAAGGGCTTGATCAACGTTGATGACCAGGTTGGTAAATACATCAAAGCTTTTAATACACCTGATAAGGCCGGTATTACCATCCGTCATTTGTTAACGCACACGGCGGGCCTTTACGAATGGTATCCGCTTTATTATCGTGCGCATACCAAACAGGAAACTTTTAAACTGATAGGGGAGCTGCCACTTGCTTTCCCGGTGGGGACACAGCGCAAATACAGCGATCTGGGCTTCACGGTCCTCGGCGAAATTGTAGAAGTAGTGTCTGGCTTACCGCTTGATCAGTTTGAAGAGCAAAACATTTTCATCCCTTTGGGGATGGATAGCACCACGTACAATCCCCTCAAAAAAAACCGGGGATATACTTTTGCAGCTACTTCCTTTGGTAACCCTTACGAAACCCGGATGGTTCATGATCCTTCGCTGGGCTTTCAGTTTAAAGAAATTAACCCCAACCAATGGAACGGCTGGCGGCACTATGTTTTAAGAGGCGAGGTAAACGATGGCAATGCCTGGTACGCTGAACAGGGGGTCGCAGGTGCGGCTGGTTTGTTCTCTACGGTTGACGATCTGCAAAAACTGGTTGATATGCTGATGCATAAGGGAAAAGCCGGCGGTCGCCAGTTTATTTCGGAGAAAACGATTGACACCTTTTTAACCAAAGATAAATTTAACAATGGCCTGGGCTGGATGATGGACCCCATAAACTCATTCATGAAAAACGGCCCCGAAGGAACTTTCGGACATACCGGTTTTACAGGTACAAGTATTACTGTTGTGCCATCCGAAAACGTTTCCATCATTTTGCTTATCAACCGCCAGCAAATGGGTTTATTGCCCAGCGGCGAATATTACAATGTAAATTCTATCCGTGCGCGGGTATTTAAGGCGGTCATGGAATTTTGTCATTAGTCTGAACCTTGATTTGCCTGATTACCGGATTTCTTTAGTTTTAAATCCGGTTAATCATAAAATCCTTTAATCATGGTTCAGACAATTATTCCCACCTAAACGATTTTATCGCAATCGGTATGATCACAAAATTCCAAATAATCAAGCCACCGATAGTCATCAGCGACAGCTGCCAGATATGGGTTCCTTCAAAAGCGATTTTGCGGAGGCCGTCTACAAAAAGCGATAGGGGGAGTTTGTCGCAAATGGATTGCAGCCAGTGCGGGTAATTGCTCGTCGGGAAAAATAAGCCGCACAGCAATATTTGCGGAAGTACAATGGTGTTTGAAATAGGGGTGATGGAGTTTTCGCTTTGCACCACACCACTGATGATAAAGCCTATCCCCATAAAAATACCAAGTCCGAACAGCGAATAAAGCAGCATTTCGGCTACGGTTGCAATACCGTTGATCAGCGTAAAATCGAAGAAATAGTATCCAATCACCAGCATGATGATAAAGCTGATGACGTGAAAAAATAGTCGGCTTATCATTTCCCCGGCTATAATGGATCGGCGTTTTACGGGCGTGGCGCGCAATCTTTTCAGTACCAAATCTTTCCTAAGGCTGAACAACAGGAATGATGAACCGTACACACCGGCCATCAATAATGAAAAGCCCAATTGTCCCGGTAAAATAAAATCGATATTACGATAAACACGTCCCGGCGCTTTTATTACTGTTAGCGTCGCCATTGAAGCATTTGCCGGGAACACCTTTAAATCAATATTCCTGATGGCCTCATGGATAGCAATTTTGAGCATGTTGAGGCCATCGCCCAGCGAACCCGATGCCTTAATGTGTACAGTATAGTGCGGTAATTTATTAGGCAATACTTCCTGTGTTATATTAATAATGGCATCCAAACGGCCTTTGGTTAAATCTTCCGTTTGTTTGGCAGGTGATAACCCGCTCAACAGGTTAATCGTAGGGATGGCTTTTATGGCCTTAAATACTGCGCTGGTAGTATCGCTCCCCTGTGCTATAGCCACTTTCATGATAGGGGCTTTCGCCGGGTTTATCGAACCGAATACGGTGATAAATATCATAGGGAACAGCAGGGAGAATACAATGGAGGTGGGGCTTCTTAGCGTTGCCAGCAGGCTGTACCTGGCAATACTAATAACCGCTTTAACCTGGCTGGGGTGGTGGCTCATACGGGCAAATATAATATTATGGTTGTGGTTTGATGTCTGCACATCAAACCATTTTTTGATTTTGGATGTATTGCTATTGTATATACACGAAACAAGTCCGGATAGTTGCTAATGGCAATAATAATATGCTATGAAAAACAAGTCAGAGAAATTTTACGATAAAGCTTACGATTGGATGATCCAATCAGGGCCTTCATTTATATTGGGGATTGTGGTGCTTTTTGTTGGTTTATGGCTGATACGGCTATTTGTAAAATGGTCGCAAACGCGGTTGAGCAAAAAGAAGGTGAACCCATCTATACACCCGTTTTTAATGAGCCTGCTGGCTGTAGCGCTACGGATATTGCTGGTTTTGGGCGTAATGCAGATCATGGGGATACAAATGACTTTATTTGCAGCCTTGATTGGCGCGTTTGGCGTAGCTGCTGGCCTGGCATTGTCGGGCACTTTACAGAATTTTGCCAGCGGAATACTCATTTTGCTGCTGAAACCTTTTACGGTAGGCGATAACATTATTACCCAGGGAATGGAGGGTACGGTAACTTCGATCCAAATATTTTATACGCAGATAAAAACATTTGATAACCGCGATTTGATTGTACCCAACGGGCAGCTATCCAACCAGGTGATCATCAATATCAGCCGCTCCGGTAGCCGGAGGCTGGATATCAACTTGAAATTCACCAATAACATTGATTTTAAGCAGGTGAAAGGCATTATCAATTCCGCCATTGATAAATGCGAAAACATACTGGCCACGCCCGAACGCCGGATAGGTGTAGGCGAATTGCAGCCTGATGGCTACATGGTGAGCATAAACGTATGGGTAAATTCCCATGGTTTCCAGGACACTAAACTGGCCCTGCAGGAAACGCTGCTGGAGGATATTAAAGGGGCAGGGGTTAAAATACCGGGAATGTAATAATCCCCTGCCACGTTAAAGCATGTTATTCGCCCTTCGGCTCCCAAAGCTCAATGACATTTCCCTCAGGATCCAGGATGTGGATGAATTTGCCGTAATCGTAGTCGGCTAATTCATCAACAATGGTTACGTTGTCTTTTTTTAATTCCTCAACCAAAGCAACAAGGTCTTCTACCCGGTAATTTACCATAAACGGCTTTTCCGACGGATCAAAGTATTTGGTCGTCTGCGGGAAGGTACACCAGGCGGTGGTCCCGGTTTTCGATGGGTCTTCAAGATGCCGCCACTCAAATGTTACACCATATTCGCTTGGTGTTAAGCCAAGTTTGTCGGCATACCATTGGTTTATAGCTTTCGGGTCATCGCATTTAAAAAATACGCCGCCAAGGCCTGTTACTTTTTTCATGTTTAGATGTATTGTTTTTTAATATTAGTCTGTGAGGGCAATTTCCGGCTATTCGGCGAGAATAGCAAATATGTTTAAGAATTCTTCGGATGATTTTATCCAGGTCGAAAAATGCGAAAATCAGCCAATTCAACAAGATTTGCACTTGGTTTTGAGGTTGTTTCATCTCTTCTACAAGCTTCTGCGTTGCACAATTTTCAAAATGACAATAAAATGGTACTATCCTGAAAAACTCGTATTACCTTTGTTTAACACTGTTAAATGATTTAGCAGGCGTTAACAAAAAATGGCAAGCAAAGACAGGATACAACGATTAAAGGACGAAACCAGGATAAATATTCTGGAGGCTTCCCTTGAAATTGTGAAAGAGGAGGGATGGCCGGCCTTAAGTATGCGTAAAATAGCGGATAAGATTGAATACACCGCACCTATCATTTACGAATACTTTTCGAATAAAGACGCCATCCTGATGGAACTCACCCGCAAGGGCTTCCTGATCCTGGCGCGCGACATGCGGGCGGCACGCGAAAAACACATGTTACCTGCAGCTAAGCTGGAAGCGATGTGGCTGGCCTACTGGCACTTTGCCTTCGCCGAGACGGAACTATACCAGGTAATGTTCGGCGTTGATGTTAACTGTTGCGAGCTGTGCGAAATAATGCCTGAGGCCGAAGTTCCGTACCTGCTGGTTAGCGAAGTGATAGAGGAAATTATGGCTGATAAAAAGCCAACCGAAGACGAAGTAAGTGTTAAATACTATACCTTTTGGTCGGTAATACATGGGCTCATTTCGATTAACCTGGTCCGTCGCAGAACATCTGACGACATAACCCGCGAAGTTTTAAAAACCGCCATCAGCGGTATTATCAGGTCGCTTACTGCGTAGCCTCGTTTTTTGTCAATATTAATACATTGTTAAATTATCTAACAATGTTAAATTAACCAAGTTCATCATTAAATAATAAATATAGCACCATGAAAACTCCAACTCCTGACGAAGTCCTTATCAATGTTAGAAAATATAACACTGTTAAGTTTATTCTCTTCGGCTTGATTGCACTCACTATATACAGTTGTTCAACAAGTCCGGCGGCAACTCCGCCACCGCCGCCGCCATCATTGCCGGTAGCCACTATTGTTACAGGTACCGATACCACTTACCAGGCATATCCTGCATCGGTTGAAGGAACTGTTAACGTTGAGGTGCGCCCGCAAGTAAGCGGCACCCTCGATAAAGTGTTTGTTGACGAAGGCGCATTGGTACAAGCTGGCCAGCCGTTGTTTAAAATTAACGATCAGCCTTATCGCGCTGCTTTAAACAACGCCATTGCCAGCCAACATGCTGCAGAAGGCGCCGCAGCTAATGCCCAGCTTGAAATTGATAAGCTAACCCCGCTGGTTCAAAACAAAGTAGTATCCGATTATCAGCTTAAAACTGCAAAGGCCGCTTATGACATTGCCAAAGCGAACATCGAACAGGCGAAAGCAAACGTATCCACCGCGCAAATCAACTTAGGGTATACGCTAATAAAGGCCCCTGTAAATGGTTACATCGGCAGGTTATTGAAAAAGCAGGGTAGCCTGGTTGCTCCGGCTGATCCTGAAGCATTGACCCAATTATCGGATGTGCACGATGTACACGTATATTTTTCATTGAGCGAAAAGGATTTTGTAACCTTTAAAGAACAATATCCCGGCGCAACATTAAACGAAAAACTCAAGCAGTTACCGTCAGTGTCGTTGTTGTTAGCTGATAACACCATCTACAATAAATCGGGCAAAATCGATATGATTGACGGCCAGTTTGATAAAAACACGGGAGCCATCACACTAAGGGCAAGTTTCCCCAATCCGCAGGGCTTGTTACGCTCGGGAAACACCGGCAAAGTGCAGTTGAGTCTGCTGCATAAAGACGCCCTTATCATCCCGGAATCAGCCACTATTGAATTGCAGGATAAGGTATTTGTTTTTGCTTTGGCTGATAGCAATAAGGTAAAAAAACAGCTGATCACCATTGTTGGTAAAAGCGGAAACAATTACCTGGTTAAAGATGGCCTGAAAACCGGCGACCAGATTGTACTTTCCGGTTTTGATCACCTGCAGGACGGCATGGTAATACATCCTGAAAAACCTACAGATAAACTGGCGAAAAATTAAAAGCCTCAGTGGCCTCACCCCAAACCCCTCTCCAAGGGAGAGGGGCTTAAAAAAGGACTGGGGCTGGCGACCGTTTGGCGCAATGAATTATAAAGAGCGAAGCTAAAGTCCTCTCCTTTGGAGAGGATTTAGGTGAGGCTAACACACATTTAAACAACAACACCATGTTAAGAAAATTTATAGAAAAGCCGGTGCTGGCAACAGTTATCTCCATCCTTTTGGTGATCCTGGGCGTGCTTGGCTTAACCCGGTTGCCTTTGCAACAATTCCCGGATATTGCGCCGCCATCGGTATTGGTAACGGCCATATATCCCGGCGCCAATGCTGAGACCGTGCTGCGGTCGGTAGCGCCATCACTTGAAGAATCTATCAACGGGGTGGAGAACATGACCTACATGAGCTCGACCGCCAGTAACGATGGTACCCTGACTATCACCGTTTATTTTAAGCTGGGTACCGATGCGGATCAGGCTGCGGTAAACGTACAAAACCGTGTGGCACAGGCTACCAGTCAGCTACCGGCCGAGGTGGTGCAGCAGGGCGTTAACACCGCCAAGCAGGAAAATAGCTTTATTATGGCTATTGGCATGTACACCAACGACGAAAAGAAATACGACCAGACTTTTATTGCCAACTATGCCCAAATTAACATCATCCCCGAAATTAAACGTATCCCGGGTGTTGGGTCGGCCAGTATATTTGGTGGGATAAAAGATTATTCCATGCGCGTTTGGCTCAACCCATCGCAAATGGAAACCTATCATATTACGCCAAACGAAGTGTTTGCGGCCATTCAGGACAAAAGTTTAGAGGCAGCCCCCGGCAGATTTGGGGAACGCAGCAAGGAAACTTTTGAATATGTAATAAAATACAAAGGTAAATTAACCAAACCCGAAGAGTACGAAAATATACCTATCCGTTCAAATGCCGATGGCTCGGTACTGCGGTTAAAAGATGTGGCGAAGGTTGAACTGGGTGCCTACTCCTATACCAGCATAACCCGCCTTAACGGCAAAAAGGGGATAGGTATTGGGGTGATCCAGTTATCGGGTTCAAATGCCAACGAGATACAGGTGGCCATTAATAAAGTGATGGAAAAGGCCGCCAAAGACTTCCCTGATGCGGTAAAATATAACATATTTTACAATACCAAAACCGCGCTTGACGAATCTATTAACCAGGTAGAGCATACCCTGGTGGAAGCCTTTATCCTGGTGTTCCTGGTGGTGTTTATATTTTTGCAGGATTTCCGGTCAACGCTTATCCCGGCCATCGCTGTTCCGGTTGCTATTATAGGTACCTTCTTTTTTATGTCGGTATTTGGATTCTCCATTAACTTGCTCACATTGTTTGCACTGGTACTGGCTATAGGTATTGTGGTGGATGACGCCATCGTGGTTGTGGAAGCCGTTCACGCCAAAATGGAACACAGGCATCTTGGGCCAAAGGCGGCCACGCTGGAAGCCATGCACGAAATTACCGGAGCGCTAATATCTATCACGCTGGTAATGGCGGCAGTATTTTTACCCGTGGGCTTTTTGAGCGGATCGACCGGCGTGTTTTACAGGCAGTTTGCCTTTACCATGGCCATCGCCATCGTAATTTCAGCAGTAAATGCGCTTACCTTAAGCCCGGCATTGGCAGCGTTATTTTTAAAAGAGTTGCATCACGAAGAAGGTGTTAAAACTACTTATAAACAACGCTTTTTTGCAGGCTTTAACACCGGTTTTAATTCTATATCCGATAAATATACCGGGGTATTAAAGTTTTTAACCCGCAATAAATGGGTAGCCATGACGGGCCTTGCGGTAGTCACAGTAGCCACGGTATTTATGATCAGGAACACCAAAACGGGCTTTATACCCACCGAAGATCAGGGCTTTATAGCTATCGCGGTGTCTACACCTTCGGGTACTTCGCTGGATGGAACTTCCAAAGTAATGGAATCAGCCGAGGGCCTGGTGGGTAAGCTGCCGGCAGCGAGGTTTGTTACTTCGGTGCCCGGCTTTAACCTGCTTACCAAATCAAACAGTCCCTCATCAGCCATATTTTTTGTATTGCTGAAGAAGCCCGAAGAGCGCGGCAAAGTAAAAGATATTAATGCCATTATGGACCAGATACGCGGCGAGTTAGGCACTGTTACCGGCGGCAGTTTCTTTGTGTTCAGTTTTCCAACTGTCCCGGGTTTCAGCAACGTGGAGGCGCTTGACTTTGTATTGCAGGACAAAACCAGTGGCAAGCTTGATAAATTTAGCGGCGTGGCCAACAACTTTATCATGGCGCTCATGAAAAAACCTGCCGTCGCTTATGCCTTTACTTCCTTTAAAGCGGATTACCCGCAATTGCAGCTGGAGGTAGACGATGATAAAGCCAACCAATTGGGCGTTAACGTGAAAGATATACTGCAAACCATGCAGGTATATTTCGGCAGCGCCCAGGTATCTGATTTTAACCGCTTTGGTAAATATTATCGTGTGCAGGTACAAGCAGATGTTGCTGACCGCGCCGATCCTTCGTCGATTGACCGTGTCTTTGTTAAAAACAAAACCGGTGATATGGTTCCGATGAGCTCGCTGGTAAAACTTACCCGCGTTTACGGTTCCGAAACAGCATCGCGCTATAATCTATTTAACTCCATCGAAATAAATGCTATCCCGAAACCGGGCTTTAGCTCCGGTGAGGCGATAAAAGCCATACAGGAAACAGCCCTGGAGCAGTTGCCAACTGGATTTACCTACGATTTCACCGGGCAAACCCGCGAGGAAATTTCATCAAACGGGCAATCAACCATCGTATTTATATTGTGTCTGGTGTTCGTTTACTTCTTGCTTTCCGCACAGTATGAAAGTTACATCCTGCCGCTGGCGGTAATATTTTCAATCCCTACTGGTGTTTTGGGGGTGTTTATAGCCATTGGCCTTACCGGTATCGAAAATAATATCTACGTACAGGTGGCGCTGATCATGCTGGTGGGCCTGCTCGCCAAAAATGCCATCCTGATCATTGAGTTTGCGGTTCAGCGACGAAAGGCGGGATTATCTTTGGCTGCGTCGGCTATTGAGGCGGCCAAATTGAGACTTCGCCCGATCATTATGACATCCCTGGCCTTTGTATTCGGCTTATTCCCGATGAGTATTGCCACGGGGCCTTCGGCACAGGGCAACCACTCCATCAGCATCGGCGCAGCCGGTGGGATGGTGTCCGGTGTAATCCTTGGTTTGCTGGTTATACCCGTCCTGTTCATTGTCTTCCAATCGCTGCAGGAAAGGATCACCGGCATACCGCTGATGGTTTTAAATTCGGGTGATCGTGAAGGTCTTGAGAAATTAGAAGCCGGGCCTTTGCAGACTGTAGAGGAAGAAGAAACGGTATAAAAGCCTGAATTCAAAGAGGCTATATCATAAGTAACAATAAAAACTTTGTGCCCCTCTGTGCCTTCTTCGTGTCCTTTGTGGTAAAATTTAACCACAGAGGTCACGGAGAGGGGAACACAAAGATCACAAAGGCAATATTATTGGTAATCGACTTTTGAGACAGCCTCCTAAAAGCGCGAGATTATACACGAGGTTATAAAATTAAAAATTACTACAATGAGAAAATATATAACCGGGTTAGCTTTACTATTAACAATAAGCGCCTGTAACGTTTCGAAAGACATCGAAACACCCAAAGCGGCATTGCCTGGTACATTCAGGAATGCCCCAATGGCGGATACCGCCAGCATAGCCGATATCCCCTGGAAAAACTTTTTTACGGATGGCACGCTGCAAAAACTGATTGACAGCGCTATCGTTAAAAATTATGATATGCAGCTAGCTGTCAAAAACATCGAGGCAGCACAGCTATTGGTTAAGCAGGTTAAATGGAACAATATCCCGCAGGCAGACTTTAATGTAACCGCCAGCTCCAGCCGTCCGTCGGACAATAGCCTGAATGGTGTTACTTTAAAGCAGGACAACGTCGGCACTAACCATATTGAAGATTATTCGGCAAACTTAACCCTGTCATGGGAGGCCGATATTTGGGGGAAGATCCGCAATCAAAACAAAAGCGCAGTTGCAGCCTACCTGCAAACTGCCGAAGCAAAAAAGGCTATACAAACAGGTATTGTTGCGGATGTATCGCAGGGATATTATAACCTGCTGATGCTGGATGCGCAATTAGCCATCGCCCAAAAAAATGTGGCTTTAAACGACAGTACTTTGCGGATCATCAAACTGCAATATGATGCCGGGCAGGTAACTTCGCTGGCTATGCAGCAAGCCCAGGCCCAGCAAATGGCAGCGGCCGAACTGGTACCCCAATTTCAACGGGATCTTACCTTACAGGAGAATGCCCTGCAAATATTAACCGGCCAGTTGCCGGGTAATATTGATCGCAATGCCAGTTTGAACGATATATCATTTGCTGAAAATTTATCAGCGGGCGTGCCTTCTGACCTGGTTGGCCGCCGGCCCGATGTGCGGAGCCAGGAACTTGCCTTGACAATAGCCAATGCTAAAGTGGGCATCACCAAAGCCCAAATGTATCCATCGCTGACTATCACCGCAGAAGGTGGTGTTAACTCCTTTAAAGCAAGTAACTGGTTTAATGTACCGGCGTCGTTGTTTGCAACAGCCGCGGGTGGCGTTTTTCAGCCCCTGCTTGATCATAAAGAACTAAAAACCCAATTTGAAGTAGCTAAAGTGGAACGCGAAAAAACGGTTATTCAATTCCGCCAATCCGTATTGGTAGCCGTTGGTGAAGTGTCGGACGCGTTGGTGAAAATTGAAAAGTTAAAAGAGCAGCGCGCCATTGCCGAAAGTCGGGTAAAAACCCTGGAGCAAGCCACATCAAATTCGAACCTGTTGTTTAAAAACGGTTTGGCCAATTATCTTGAGGTGATTACCGCCCAAAGCAATGTATTGCAAGGCGAACTGGAACTGGCTTCGGTAAAAAGATCTGAGCTGAGCGCCGTGTCCGAGCTTTATAAAGCCCTGGGCGGCGGATGGAAATAAATTGGAGTTGATTTGAAGGGGAAAAGGGAGCGGCTGTAAAGTTGTTCCCTTTTTAGTTTAATTTCAGGGTGCAAATATAAATCATAAAAAGTTGGTTTTTGGTGTCGCTACTTTGTCAGTAAACGCGATTTTTTGCGCGAACATAATGCTGTAAATAACTAGCAACCAATTTGTTCGAAAAAGCGTGCGCGTAAAAAACGCGAACACGCGAACATCAAAACGGCATAAAAAGCCTTTACTATCCAAAAATCTTTCCTGTCAAATCTTTCCGGTCATCCGGTTTCCCTTGCAGTCTGTTTACGCTAAAAAGTGGTTTTATGGTTATTTTATCGCCATCAAAAATGCAGGTGAGGCTGTCGCCATGTACGGTTTCAATAAACCGCCAGGTAAGCAGCAGGGTATTTTCGTTTTGCCAGGTGGCGCTTGATGCAACAATGGAATCAAAATCAATACGCCGCAATGAGAATAGCGAATGCGCCGAAGGTTTCAGATTTCCTTTTCGTATCCAGTGATTGATCCCGTTGGTGATCACTATATCCGGTTTCCCATCTTCTTTTAAAGTGAATACACAAGTGTCGTTGTGGAAACCAAAGGATACAGCTTTTGTGTTGAAATCGTTTTTGTCTAAAATAAAGTCCTTACCGTCAATTTTTGCAGCCAGGGGAGAGGTTGTAGCCATTTGAGGCGGATCGTATTTCAGCGCTTTCAATTCCTGAACCAGTTGGCTATGTGCCCCTTTGTTTTTTGGCAACGGAGCCTCTTTCATTTCGGGCAATAAAACGTCCCATACAATTTGCATGGTGGTTTTGGTGGCCATGCTTTCGCTGGTTATGGCCACCACGGCATCCAGTTTGGGCAGTATCATACTGAATTGGCCAAAGGCCCCATCGGCCCGGTAACCGCCCGGCGGATTCAACCAAAACTGGTAACCATAACCGTAACCCCAGCTGCTGTCGTTCTTACCGTTGTCAATATGTTTCGCCGATGCTTCGGCTACCCAGTCTTTGCTGATCACCTGTTTGCCGTTCCACATGCCTTCCTGCAAATATAGTTGCCCAAATTTGGCGATATCTTCGGTAGGCATCCGCAAATGCGATGCCCCCATGTTAATGCCCTCAAAATTGGCGCCCCAGGTAGTGTCGGTAATATTGAGTGGTTCATAAAGTCGTGGCTTCAAATATTCATGCGCAGGCTGCCCGGTAACTTTTTTAATGATAGCGCTCAGCATAAAGCTGGCGCCCGAGTTATACATAAACTGGCTGCCCGGTTTAAAAACCACGGGCAGGCTCAAAAAGGTTTTCTCCCAGGGTACGCCCGACGCCGAGGCCTCCAATATCAGGATAGAATCCTTGCCGTGCCCAACCGTCATGGATAACAGGTGGCGTATTTTTAAAGCGGCGAGGTTGTCGCTCACTTCGGCAGGTAGCAGATCCGGGAAGAATTTTATAACCGGGTCATCAACAGATAACAATCCTTCCGAAACGGCTAAGCCAATTGCTGTGCCCGTAAAGCTTTTGCTCAGCGAATACAATTGCTGCCTGTGTTCGGGGGAGTAGGGATGCCACCAGCCTTCGGCAACTACATGCCCATGCCGAAGGATCATCAGACTATGAAATTCCTGGCCGCTATCTTTTATAGCCTGCATAAATTTGCCAATGCCTTCGGACGAGATGCCTTGTTCCTCGGGAGTGCTGCGGGGCAAAACAAATGGTGCATTGCGTGAATTCGTGCTGCCGTAGCTTAATAACGACGGAAAAAGCCCCAATCCGGCGGCTAATAATCCTGCATCTTTTATGAAAACTCTCCTGTTGGGCATTGGTTGATATTGACTAGTCGGGTAGATAAGTTTGTGTTAGAATACAGTGTGTAAGTTACTTCGAATTTTAGAGATCTTTCATAACATTTGTAATACAAAATACCACAAGTTGTAATTAATTGTGAAAATAGGTTTAATTCGTGCTAATTTGCGTTGGTTAATCCTCAATCAAAAAATCAACCCAAAAAATCAAATTACTTAGTTTACAACATGGATTATTTAGCCAATACCGACCGTTATAAAAGTATGGAGTACCGCCGTTGCGGTAACAGCGGACTGAAACTGCCTGCAGTTTCGCTGGGCCTGTGGCATAACTTTGGGCATATTGATGTGCTGGAGAATGCACGCGCCATTTTGCGCCTGGCCTTTGATAATGGCATCACCCATTTCGACCTAGCAAATAACTACGGCCCGCCTCCGGGCTCAGCCGAAGAGAATTTCGGAAGGATTTATAAAGATGATTTTAAACGCTACCGCGATGAGCTGATCATCTCCACAGAAGCCGGATGGCCCATGTGG
>Ga0206865_1058_pt1 | contig 35017 bp, 38 predicted proteins | sample Alteio_BWOrgCont_39_FD_152628 | JGI IMG/M metagenome (GOLD analysis project Ga0206865, IMG submission 152628) | Enriched cells from forest soil in Barre Woods Harvard Forest LTER site, Petersham, Massachusetts, United States -... | ecosystem: Environmental > Terrestrial > Soil > Temperate forest >...
CTTTATTAAGTTGAATTTGGTCCGTCGCGCCATTTCCATTGAAAGTAATGTCTTGATATTTTCTAAATCGATCCACATGAAAGTTCCTGGTCGACAATTCCGCAAGTCGATCTAAGCTTGCTCTATCCGCGGATACAATCCGCATGGCATAATACCTTTGAAACACATTGTAACTTTCAAAATAGCAAACACAAAGTATTGGCAAACACACCAGGCTAATCAGTCCCGGAAAATATAGTTTACGAAATTTAGGTAAGCTCATGGTTCAATGGTTAATTAAAGCTAAACATAAATATTTATAAATGTCAGCATAATAACACCTTTCGCCCTTTACTTTTCGCCTTTAACCTCCTTCCTCGTATATTTGCTCACATGAATACTGCCGATCTGTTGCAACGCGCTTTGCGGTTTGAGTTTTTATCGCAGGATGAAGGTGTTTTTCTTTATCATAACGCCTCTACGCCTGATTTAATGTACACAGCTAATGAGCTGCGCAAAATGCAGGTGCCGCATGGCAAAGTAACCTGGCAGATAGATCGCAACGTAAATACCACCAACGTTTGCATTGCCAATTGCAAGTTTTGTAATTTCTTTCGTCGCCCCGGGCACGAGGATGCTTATATAACCGACATCGAAACGTATAAGCAAAAAATCGAAGAAACTTTCCGCTACGGCGGCGACCAGCTATTGTTGCAAGGCGGCCACCATCCTGATCTCGGTTTAAAATTTTATGCCGATACCTTCAGGAAATTAAAAGAACTATACCCTACCCTGAAATTACATTCCTTAGGCCCACCGGAGATTGCGCACGTTGCCAAGCTGGAAGGCATGAGCCATATTGATGTATTGCGCGAATTAAAAGCTGCCGGACTGGACTCATTACCCGGTGCTGGTGCCGAAATATTGAACGACCGTGTGCGCCGCCTCATTAGCAAAGGCAAATGTGGTGGACAGGAATGGTTGGATGTTATGCGTGCAGCACACAAACTCAATTTGCCAAGTTCGGCCACCATGATGTTTGGCCATATTGAAACGATAGAGGAGCGTTTTGAACATTTGGTGTGGATCCGGCAGGTGCAATCCGAAAAACCGGAGGGCAACTATGGCTTTATAGCCTTTATCCCCTGGCCGTTCCAGGACGACGGCACCCTGTTGCGTAAGATACGCGGTATTACCAATAATGTCACCGGCGACGAATATATCCGCATGATAGCGCTAAGCCGTATTATGCTTCCAAATATTAAAAACATCCAGGCATCCTGGTTAACCGTGGGTAAACAGGTGGCACAAATATGTCTTCATGCCGGCGCCAATGATTTTGGATCGATCATGATCGAAGAAAATGTGGTATCAGCTGCCGGTGCGCCGCATCGTTTCACCGCCAAAGGCATACAGCAATCTATTAAAGAAGCTGGTTTTGAACCGCAACTGCGCACCCAGAAGTACGAATGGCGCCAAATGCCGGTTGAAATTGAGGAACAGGTGATTAATTATTAGTTTTAGTCCGAAAGTCGGGAAAGTCAGTAAAGTCCGGAAGATGCATTCGTTTCTGCTATAAATTCACGAACTTTAACGCCTTATATTACTTTCGGACTTTCGGACTTTCGGACTTTCGGACTTTCGGACTTTCGGACTTTCGGACTTTCGGACTTTCGGACTTTCGGACTTCAAACCCACAATGCAAGACATCGAACAATACATAGAAGCGCTCATATTTGTATCGGAACAAAGCATCCGGACCGAAGAGATAATTTTCTGCCTCCAGGCCGCCTTTGAGCAAGATTTCGCCGAGGAAGAAATAAACGGTTACCTGCAAAGCATCGCCCAAAGGTATAAGGCTAAAAATTTCGCCATCGAACTGGTTAAACTGAATAACGGCTACCAGTTTTTAACAAAAAAAGCATACCACCAGGTAGTAAGTTTGCTGCAAATGCAACGGGCTAAAAAGAAATTAAGCCAGGCAGCGTTGGAGACGCTTGCTATTATTGCCTACAAACAACCCGTAACCAAGCCCGATGTCGAACAAATCCGCGGCGTAAACTGCGATTATTCCATCCAAAAATTGCTCGAAAAAGAATTAATTTCGATCGTTGGGAAGTCTGATGCCTTGGGAAAACCTATACTATACGGAACAAGTAGTGTATTTATGGACTACTTTGGCATAAACAACATCAGCGAATTACCTCAACTAAAGGATTTTACCGATAATACCGTCTCAATTGGCGAACAATCCGAATAATTTTCCCTCTTAAAAATAATTTCAAAAACTTGTTTTACTCAAAATGATTTTGATTATTTTTACTAATAAATATTATCAGCCAATCAAAAAAAGATTATTTGCATCTCGTAGCAAATAATTATTATTGAAAAAAGTTTTAACAAAAATTTCATAGCAATGGGAACTCCAAAAAAACCTGTAAACAAGAAAGTGGATTCTAAAGACACGGGCGAGGATGAAGACGATGATGATAGCACGCTTGATCAACCGTCGAAGAAAAAGGTAGTTGATGACGACGATGATTTTGACGGCCCATTGGATGATCTTGGGTACGAAAATTTTGATTACGACGACGACGACGACTTTTAGTAGTTTTAAAGATACATTCCATTTTAAAGCATTCGGGCCATGCCTCTGGATGCTTTTTTTATGTAAGTTTACCACCAAAGCAAGCAAATGACTATTACCGAAGTAACCGGCAAAGAGACAAAGAAAGCGTTCCTGGATGTAGCGAGGATAATTTATAAGGATGATACCGTTTGGGTTTGCCCGTTGGATAATGATATTGAAGCGGTGTTCGATCCGGCTAAAAACAACTTCCACCAAAACGGCAAATGCACCCGCTGGATATTGCGCGACAACAATGGCAAACTAATTGGCCGGGTAGCAGCATTCATCAACAACAAAAAGGCTTTCAACTATGAGCAGCCAACAGGTGGCATGGGGTTTTTTGAATGCATAAATGACAGAGAAGCAGCCTTTTTACTGTTTGATACCGCAAAAAACTGGTTAAAAGAAAACGGGATGCAAGCCATGGACGGACCCATAAATTTTGGCGAAAACGATAACTTTTGGGGATTGCTTGTGGAGGGCTTTACGCACCCTTCATATGGGATGAATTACAACCACCCTTATTACCAGGCTTTTTTTGAGGAATATGGCTTTAAAACGCAGTACGCCCAAATTACCAATCACCTGGATATACTTAAACCCTTCCCCGAAAGGTTTTACAAAATAGCCAAATGGGTTACCCAAAAGCCGGGGTACGAGTTTAAGCATTTAAAAGCCCACCAGATTGAACAATTTGCGGCCGATTTTATGGAGATATACAATGATGCCTGGCGCGACTTTGAAAACTTTGTGCCTATAACGCATGCAACCATCCTTGAAAGCTTTAAAAAAATGAAGCCCCTGATGGACGAGAACCTGATATTATTTGCCTATGTTAAGGGCGAACCAGTATCGTTCCTGGTTAATTTACCCGACGCCAACCTGATGCTTAAACCCCTGAAAGGTAAACTTGACTTAGTAGGCAAGCTAAAGTTTCTTTACTATAAATGGAAAGGTGTTTCGCGCATGCGGGCCATTGTTATGGGCACCAAACAAAAATATCAAAATCACGGTATCGAATCGGGATTGTTTATAACCCTCGGCGAGTACGTATTGCCACGCAATCAATACAAAGAACTGGAACTGTCGTGGGTGGGCGATTTCAATGAAAAAATGATAGCGCTTCACGCATCAATGGGCGCAACATTTGGCAAAAAACATCTCACAATGCGCTGCATTTTTTAAAAAGCACACTAAGGCTTAGGTTTTATATAGACCAACTAAAGTAGCATTCGAGGTTTTGGTAACCAATGACCACCTCGTGATGCCTGGCTTTATTGCCGCGCAATAAAGCTGCGATTAAAAAATTACGCTGTAATTCTGCTGTGGCGCAGTTCCTCAAACAGTTCAATAACTTTCTTTTGCAAGTCGATGACCTCCGTCTCGCGGTCCATCAATTTCTTGTTGATAACATCCAACTCATTCACCAGTTTCTGATCCTGGTTCGACTCGTTAAACGTAAGCAATTGAACTACCGACATTTCAAACAGAATAGCAATCTGTTCAAGCCTCGAAAGGTTGATATCGGTAATGCCTGTTTCAATTTTTGAAAAGGCGGGGATTGAAATGTCCAGCTTTTTGGCAACATCTTCCTGGCTCCATCCCTTTTGGTGGCGTAATAGCCTGATTTTTTTTCCTAGTGTCTTCATGGTGATAAACTACGGGTTGTAGGTTTCCCTTAAGTTAATAAAGTTACAATATTATTTAATATCTATCTAATTATCAACAAATTTGAATAATATTTTATTTTAAAGTAGAGTTAACCCAAAGCATCGCCATCTTTTTATCGTTTAAAACTGATTATCATGCCAATGCAATAAATACTAAAACAGGTTTAAACCGCGTTTTAATTAAAATAAAGCACTATATTTGAACTGTAATTTATTTTATTACAAATGAACGGACGATTTCAAATAGCAATGCACATCCTCACATTACTCGCCAAACCCGAGAGTGAATTGCTGTCGTCGGAGTATATTGCCGGTAGTATAAACGCAAATCCAGCATTAATAAGGAAAGAAATAAGCAATTTACGAAACCACGGGTTAATAAACAGCAAGGAAGGTTCCAATGGCGGATATGCTTTGGCTAAACCCGCAGAGCAAATTTTACTGGCAGACGTTTACCAGGCTATTAAGCAGGATTCCATTTTAGGACAGGCCAAAAACAGGCCCAACCCTGCTTGCCCTGTCGGCAGGCAAATAAACCAGCACCTGGATGCCTTGTACCTGGAAATTGACGATGTCTTAGCAAAAAAACTTGGGACTATTAACCTGTGTGAGTTTCGCGATCAGTTCGATTAAAAAAATTTAAAATAAACTGTAACTTTTTTACTTACAATAAATTAACAATATATATGAAAATAGCAGTAATAGGAGCCACTGGCTTCGTAGGAAAAGCGGTAGTAAGCGAACTATTAAGCCGCGGCATACAGGTAAAAGCCATTGCGCGCCATCCCGAAACAATTGAGACAAACAACGCCCATTTAACACTGGTTGCGGCCGACGTGTTTGACACTGATCACCTGGCCGGGCTTATTGCAGGTAACGATGCCGTTATCAGCGCCTATAATCCAGGCTGGACTAACCCGGCTATTTATGATGAAACGTTAAAAGGCGCCGGTTCAATCGAAAAAGCAGTAGAAGATTCTGGCGTAAAACGCCTGTTGGTTGTTGGCGGCGCCGGAAGCCTTGTAATAAACGGCAGCCAATTGGTTGACAGTCCCGACTTCCCGGCGGCTTATAAAGTAGCTGCAAGCGGTGCCCGCGACTATTTAAATATCCTGCGCAAAAATGAAAAACTGGACTGGACATTTATAAGCCCCGCCATCAACTTGCATCCCGGCGAACGTACAGGAAAATTCCGCCTCGGTAACGATGAACCCGTATTTGATGAAAAAGGAAACAGCAGTATTTCGGTTGAAGATATGGCCATTGCCATTGCTGACGAAATTGAAAATAATCAATTTATTAAAAGGCGTTTTACCGTAGGGTATTAAGCATTCGGCCCTCCTATTTATAAAGAATTTAGCGGTCTTGCGGTTTTTAATAACGGCAGCGCCGCTAAACTTATTTATTTCAGCATCAACACCGGCGCCGCCGAACTCTCGGCCAGTTGTTGCGACACGCTGTTATGGATAAGCGATTGCAGGAAGCTGTATTTATGCGGAAGCGCTATCACGAGCTGCGCGTCCTTTTCGGCCGCGAATTGCAAAATACCGTCGATGATATTTGATTTATTCACGTAAAAGTACTGCGGATTAAACTCCTTTAACATCGCATACAAAACAGACTTCTCGCCTTCCCTTTCGGCATTTTGCTCATCGCTTCGTGTTTTATTGTCAACATTTACCACCAGCAATTCCAGCTTTTTATGGGTAAGTATTTTTTTCAAAGCCTCGAGCGGAACATTTTCATTCACTTTGGTAAAGTCGCAAGCCACTACCACGCGCTTTATTTTTTCGAAATTATAGGCTGGCGGCACCACAATTACCGGTACCGGGCTTGCCTTTGATATCCTGATGACGTGGCTGCCCAGCAGGGCATCGTCATTGCTGCTATTGCCGCGGCTGCCAAGCACCACCAGGTCCACTTTGCGACTGATGGCGTTTTCAACTACAGCACGTAACAAATGCGTACGGTTTAAATGAGTGGTTATTGTAACCCCGGGCCTCACCTTGCTTTGCAAATCTTTTTTCACCTGCTCCAGTTGCGCTAACCGGGTGGCTGCATTGCGTTCTATCTCCTCCTCCGTCACTTGTACCATATCCGTGTTCGGCAATATCGTTTCATAAACGGAAACGTAATAGGCGTTCAACAAAATCAAATGATCAACATCAGTTTGATGGCTTAAAGCTGCAGCAAACTCAGCGGCATGAAGAGATGCCTTTGAAAAATCAACGGGTACAAGATAGGTTTTCATTTTTCTGGAATATAATTTTCACCAACCTCGCCATTGCGGCTTCGGTAGAAGAACATCCGCTAACATTTATGGCGTTAACAGAAGAAAATTTCTTAACCTTAAAAATATAGAAAATCTTTCAATTGTTTGTTACTATCCTCAAAAACTTCCAGCGTTTTATTCTGTGTAAACTTATTTAACAAACTTCGCGGCAACCCAGTCCTTGTCTTTTTTATGGCTGATGTAGCTTAACCCGTTTTTAGCCGCCTCATCGGTGATAATTGACAGGTCTGGATCCTCGTAAAAACCGCTCAAGTATATTTCGCCGCCCGGCTTCAGGGCTTCACTATAACGCTCCATCTGGTCCAGCAGGATATTCCGGTTGATGTTAGCCAGTATGGTATCAAACTGTGCATCAGGGATCACTTCTTTTGAACCACATAGAGCTGTGATGTTTTCAATGTTATTAAGCTGGGCGTTTTCAATTGTACTTTCAAAACAAACAGGATCGTAATCAATTGCCGTTACAGTTAACGCGCCAAGTTTGGATGCCATAATAGCTAAAATACCGGTCCCACAGCCCATATCCAGCACATTTTTACCAGCAAAATCATTTTCAAGCATCCATTGCAGCATCATCGAGGTGGTTTGATGATGCCCGGTACCAAAGGCCATTTTGGGGTCAATCACTATCTCATATAAAAACTCAGGTTTTGGCTCGTGAAAGGTAGCCCGCACAAATATCTGGCTGCCAATCGTTATCGGCTCAAAATTACTCTCCCAAACCTGGTTCCAGTTTTTTTGCGGGATGAGCATGATTTCATAACTAAACGAAAACATCTCCCGGTATACCGATAACGTTTGTTCCAGCAACCCCTCATTAAAATCGGCAGTAGGTATGTAAGCTTTAAAGCCAAAATCAACCTCCTCGAAAGTATCGAAACCAATTTCGCCCAAAGCATTTATCAACAAATCTTGCTGATAATCTTCGGTGGTGATGGTGGTAAAAAGAAGCTCGTAGTAATTCATTGGGGTAGATTAGATATGAGATTTGAGACGTGAGATATGAGATATCAGAATTGTGGACATTCCTTTACTCCAGCAAATACAAAATAAATAAATTGATAAGCCAATAAAACCATTGAATGGCTGTCATAAATTCAAAAACCATCAGCAAATGATGCCGACCGGTGGTAGTATCCCAGCTTGCGTAGCTCATGCCGGCCGCCAGGACGGCACAGATAAATGCAAGGAGCAATACCGTTAATATTTTAACGGTCCGCGATTTCTTTAAAAGCGATCGCCATATCGGTATAATGATCAACAATTGTGTTAACACCGCAACTGCGAACAGTAAAGGCAGCGCCAGTTTATAATATGCCATAAACCCAGCCAAAGTCCCCTTACCTATCAGACCGATATTTAAATCGAAATAATCGGGACTGTATCGCACGCCTAAAAAATACAGCGAAAACCCGACAAAGGGCGGCATTAGAATTTTCAGTAGTTTCTTCATGGTTGAAGCGGTTAGAGGCCGGAAAACAGGGATTAGTTTAACGCTCCTAAAACTTTTAACCGTTGCATCAACATCAATGCCAGTTATTTTCAGTTCTTGAGCAGGTTCCAACTAATCCCCGATCTCCAGTCGCTAATCACCTAAGAATTAAATACCTTCAATATATCTGTAAAATCGCGCGATTTTAATGATGCGCCACCAATCAGTCCGCCGTCAATATCCGGCTGCGCAAACAGTTCGGGGGCATTTTTGGGGTTGCAGCTACCACCATATAAAATGGTAGTGTCGGAAGCAACCTGCTGGCTATATTTTGCGGCTATTTCTAAACGGATAAAAGCATGTATTTCCTGCGCCTGGGCCGATGAGGCAGTTACGCCGGTACCGATGGCCCAAACCGGCTCATAAGCTATTACTATCTGTCCGAATTGCTCTTCATCTAAATGAAAAACACCCTCTTCCAGTTGGGTTTTAATAATATTGAAATGCTGATTCGATTCCCGTTCGGCCAAAGTCTCACCGATACAAAAAATAGGGATTAAACCGTTCTGCAACGCAGTGTCGGTCTTTTTTGCCAGCAACGCATTGTTTTCGCCAAAATACTGGCGACGTTCCGAATGACCCAGGATCACGTACTCTGCACCTACTGATTTAATCATTTTTGCAGATATTTCGCCGGTGTATGCGCCCGACTCGGCCTGGTGGGCATTTTGCGCACCTACCGAAACTTTTGCATAGCCTTTGGCCAACTGTGTTAAACTGTGCAAATGAATAAACGGACTGCAAACAACAGCCCGCTGGTTACCGGTTACTTCGTCTTTAACCATATTGATCACTTCCGAAAATAAAGTTAAACCTTCGTTGTAATCAAGGTTCATTTTCCAGTTTCCGGCGACAATTTTTTTTCTCATGTGTATTTAATTAGTGAATTGGTGAGTTGTTGAATTAGTGATTTATTGAAATAATAAATGTTCGATTAGCAAATTATGGACTGGATTATATTTTCTTGTAATAAAAGTCTTTGTGTCCTTTGTGAATCTCTTTGTGTTCTTTGTGGTTAAAACCTTCGAAACTGTTCTGTAAGTTCAAAAACCTTCTCCAAAATCTGTTTCTCGTTTTCGTCAAAGTTACGATGATCACGGCGGGCAAAAACTTTTTCGGCCGTTACAAACATCTTTTTAATAGAATATACTTCGTAGCCCTGTGGGCCGCCCCACGAAAAATCGGGAATAAAGTTACGCGGAAAGCCTGCTCCAAAAATATTGGCACTCACGCCTGCAACCGTGCCTGTGTTAAACATGGTGTTAATGGCGCATTTGGCATGGTCGGCCATTATCAGTCCGCAAAACTGCATGCCCGTTTTACGGAAACGTTGCGTCGTATAATCCCACAATTTAACCTCGTCATAATTATTTTTAAGGTTCGAGTTATTCGAGTCGGCGCCGATATTGCACCACTCACCCACAACCGCATTACCCAGGTAACCTTCGTGCCCTTTTGAAGAATAGCCCCAAAGCACCGCGTTATTCAATTCGCCACCCACCCTGCAATACGGGCCGACAGTAGTGGCGCCGTATATCTTAGCGCCCATTTTCACCTGCGAATGTTCGCAAATAGCAAAGGCTCCGCGGATATGCGTACCCTCCCAAACCTCGGTATTGGCGGCCAGGTAAATTGGGCCATTAGTAGTATTAAAGGTCGAGCATTCGGCGATTGCCCCATCTTCCGCAAAAAAATCGTTGCCGATGATCGAATTGGTTGAACTGATGGCTGCGCTTTTGCGGCCTGCGGTAAGCAACTTAAAATCTTTGCGCAGTTCAATATCGTTTTTCCTGAAAATATCCTCCGGAAAAGTCAGTATAACAGGTTCGTGCTTTAAATTAACAACCGTGCCTGCTGCACCGTCCGCGTCAAACTGAGCGGCAAAACTCTGTTTTAGCTTAACGGCCAGCAGGCGCTCGCCATATTTCAAGACCTCGCCATATTCAAGCTGGCCTATAGCATCCAACACGTCATCATCAGGGCATAAGGCACCGTTGATGAACAGGTTTTCTTCCTGTATATCGATGGGAAATTTACCCTGCAGCCAGGGCTGGGTATAAAAAGAATAATCGCTTTTTAAATATTTGGCCCATTTATCCGCAATAGTTAAAATACCAATGCGCAGGTCGGCAACCGGACGTGTAAAAGTTAAAGGGCGGAGCGTTTGGTGGGCGGTATCGTCGAAAAGAATGATTGCCATAATGCAAAAATAAAAAAAGTCCTCCGCCACAGGGCGGAAGACTTATAAATATTTTAATTAAAACAAGAGTTATTTCTTGTTGTAACGGGTACGGAACTTATCGATACGTCCGGCAGTGTCAACCAGTTTCATTTTACCGGTATAAAAAGGGTGCGAAGTATGCGAAATTTCGAGTTTTATCAAAGGATATTCGTTGCCATCTTCCCATTTTACGGTTTCGCGGCTGTCGATGCATGATTTAGTTATAAAAGAGTAGTCGTTCGACATGTCTTTAAAAACAACTAATCTATAATTTGCTGGATGCAGGTCTTTTTTCATTGTATTCGTTTCTTATAAAAGAGGTGCAAAGATATAAATTAATATTAAAACTTAAAAGAGGTATTTTAAAATAGTGGGTACTAATAATAGTTATATGGAGACGATCGGCATTTATGGCGGGTTCGATTGGTGAATTTGGATATAAAGATGATGTACAGCGGTGGTTTTGGGTTGGGGTTTTGGTTGGTGGTTTTGGTTGGTGGTTTTGGTTGGTGGTTTTGATTGGTGGTTGAAGATGGCTATTGGACCTCAATATATTAAAATCAGGATATTAAACGAGTAATTTGAGGATTAAGTGGTAAGGAAATTTAGTTAGTTGATTGATTGATTGATTGATTGATTGATTGATTGATTGATTGATTGAAAAGTTGATTCGTTGGTGGTCTACTGATTGGCTTGGCTAAATTGTTCGTTATGAAGGTAGAGTACGTAAGTGGATACCTTTTTGGACTTAAGATGGGCTGGTTAAATGCTTAATTTATGGGGAAAGGAATAATGGCCATCTACCCCATTTGAAAGATAATTTGGGCATTGCCTGCGGCCCGCGCCATCCGCTCATACGCCACAAGGCCTTAAGCTACAGGCCGGTATCCGCTTCTGTCGCTAATGCGAAAATAATTCATCTTTGGTCATGCTCCCCAAGATAAATATTTTTCATTTTTCTTTTGAGGATTGAGTGTAATTTTATTGTGTTGGCAGATAAAGTGTTCCAATTACAAACCCCTGAATATTCAATTGATTGTCTGACAGAACCAGGATCTTTATATACGCCATAGTATAAAGCTATTTGAAGGTCGCCTACAAAGTCGGTGCAGCCGCCCTTTGACTTTACAGGATTCGATATGAGTTCCTTAGACAAATTGGCGATACTATCCTTTTCAGCTGGGGTAAAATAGATTTTTGTTGTGTCAATTTTTATTTTTTGGGGCTTTTGGGGTCTTGGAGAAAAAAATGACCCTGAATGATAAACTATAACAATCGAGGTATCATCATTATTATTAATTTTCACCTCAATAGATTCTTCTGATTCAATCGACAAAGTGCTCCATGATGCCTTATCCTTACCCTTATCCTTATTTTCCTGTTGATTGCAGCCGCCGATTATTGCAGCCAAACATACCAGAACAAGAAAACAACCGAATTTCATAAACTTCATATTACGACTAAAGTCCCTTACAAACTGCCTACTGCCAACTAAAAACTGCTAACTGATCGCCTGGCACAACTCCACCAAAACCCCACCAGCACTCTTCGGATGTAAAAAACAAACTAATTTGTTATCTGCTCCCAGCTTTGGTTCATCATTTAACAGTACGAATCCCTCGCTTTTAAGTCGGGCCATTTCGGCGTTAATATCGTCAACATCAAAGGCTATATGGTGTATCCCCTCCCCTTTTTTGGCAATGAATTTGGCAATGGGGCTATCTGGGTTTGTAGCCTCTAACAGTTCAATCTTATTAGGGCCGTTTTTAATAAAGGCTGTTTTAACGCCTTCGGAGGCTACTTCTTCAATTTTATAAATAGGCGAATTCAATAGTTTTTCATAGATAAGTCCGGCAGATTTAAGGTCGTTTACGGCTATACCAATGTGCTCTATTTTGTTCATGTCCAAATATTGTAAATTATTGGCGGGTTAAAGTCAATTTCCCTTATTTTTAATGATTTTAAATAAACTTTACTTACCTTTGTTCTTGTTAATTGTTAAAAGAATATGAACCTCCCGATATATTTAGATAATAACGCCACCACCCCCATGGACCCACGGGTTTTGGAAGCTATGCTACCCTATTTTACAACCAAATTTGGAAACGCAGCAAGCCGTAACCACCCGTTTGGCTGGGTAGCCGAAGAAGGCGTTGATTATGCCCGCGAGCAAGTGGCCAAGTTAATAGGCGCCAGCGAAAAAGAGATAATTTTTACTTCAGGCGCTACCGAATCAGACAACCTTGCTATTAAAGGTGTGTTTGAAATGTACAAGGACAAAGGCAACCATATTATTACAACAGTTACCGAGCATAAAGCTGTATTAGACGCCTGCAAACACGTTGAAAAATTAGGTGGTAAGGTAACTTATCTTCCTGTTAAAGAAGATGGCCTGGTTGACTTGGAATTACTGGAACAAAGCATGACACCTGAAACTATTTTGGTTTCGGTAATGTATGGCAATAACGAGATTGGTGTTATTCAGCCTATAAAAGAGATTTCAGCCATAGCACACAAATATGGCGCGTTATTTATGACCGATGCCGTACAGGCTGTTGGCAAGATTCCGGTAAATGTAAACACCGATGGCATCGACCTGCTGGCATTATCGGCACATAAAATATACGGTCCTAAAGGCGTTGGCGCATTGTATGTACGCCGCAAAGGCCCAAGGGTTAAGGTTACCGCACAAATGGACGGTGGTGGTCACGAACGCGGCATGCGTTCGGGCACATTAAACGTTCCCGGTATAGTAGGCCTGGGTAAAGCCAGCGAACTTTGCGGACAGGAAATGGAAAGCGAAGCAAAACGTTTATCCGTTATGCGCGACCGCTTGCAGAAATCACTACTGGAACTGGAAGAAAGCTACGTAAATGGTAATGTTGAACATCGTTTGCCACACGTGGCCAACATTTCCTTTAAATATGTAGAAGGTGAAGGCCTGATGATGGCCATGAAAGATTTGGCGGTATCTTCGGGTTCAGCCTGTACATCGGCATCGCTTGAGCCATCGTATGTATTAAAAAGTTTGGGCTTATCTGATGATTTGGCACACTCTTCGATACGTTTTGGTTTAGGCAGATTCACCACCGATGAGGAAGTTGACTACGCCGTTGAAGTAACCAAAAAAGCAGTTACCCACCTGCGCGAACTTTCGCCGCTGTGGGAAATGTTTAAAGAAGGCATCGACCTTGACTCGATTGAGTGGGCGGAACACTAATTAATTTGATGATGGGGCAATTTGAAAATTTGAAGGTTGCCGCATAAAATAAAACGAAAACACATAACATTAACGAAGATTAATTTTCAAATCTTCAAATTATAAAATCTTCAAATTTTAAAGCTATGGCTTATTCAGATAAAGTAATCGATCACTACACCAACCCGCGCAACGTAGGCACTTTGGATAAAAGCAGCCACAAAGTAGGTACAGGTTTGGTAGGTGCACCCGAATGCGGCGACGTAATGCGCCTGCAGATTGAGGTTAACGATCAAAACATGATCACTGACGCTAAATTTAAAACATTTGGCTGTGGCTCGGCAATTGCATCGTCTTCATTAGCTACCGAGTGGCTAAAAGGCAAAAGCATTGATGATGCCATGAAGATCGACAACATGGATATTGTAGAAGAACTGGCTCTTCCGCCGGTAAAAATCCACTGCTCGGTGTTGGCAGAAGATGCTATTAAAGCAGCAATTAACGATTACCGCGTAAAAAACGGTATGGCGCCAATAGAAAGCGAAAAAGCACATCACTAATTAGATGTGAGATATGAGACTGGAGACGTGAGATTCTCTTGTCTTATGTATTTATGAACGGTTTGAATTGAAGTTTGAGTGCAAAATCTCAAATCTCAAATCTCAAATCTCAAATCTCAAACATGGTAACTATAACGGATAAAGCAAAAAGCAAAATAGATCACCTGATGCAGGATGCGGGCCTTGATGCCTCTTATTTCCTGCGGGTATCTGTTAAAGGGGGCGGATGCTCGGGCTTGTCGTACAACTTGGATTTTGATAACGAAATAAAAAAAGGCGACCAGTTTTTTGAGGATCGGGATATACGCCTTGCCCTTGATATGAAGTCGTTCCTGTACCTCGCCGGCACCGAACTTGATTTTTCGGACGGTTTAAACGGCAAAGGTTTCAATTTTAATAACCCCAACGCCAGCCGTACCTGCGGTTGCGGAGAAAGTTTTTCGGTATAAGGTTTCACCGATTATAAAAATGATTGCACCGATTTTACTGACGTAAGATCGGTGTTTTTGTTTCACGCTCTTGTATCTGTGTCCCCACAGACCACTTTCACCACTCGCCACTTTCCCTCGCCCAACAAATCAAAATAAAACAGGCAGTCTTTTTTATAAAAATAAAATTAGATTTGTTTCTCTTAATAAAACCCAATTAAACCAACAATGAACACGGCAGCCGAACGATCGACCATTCCCAGCCTAATCCGCAACGTTGTAAAAAACATTCATCCCGAAACCCATCCGTTTATGAGCCATAAGGTTGGCGATGCATGGATTGATATCACCTACCAGCAGGCACTGGAAAAAATCGACTCGATATCGGCATACCTGCTGGATATCGGCATAAAAAAAGGCGACCGCCTGGGCCTCATCATCGAAAACGGCCCCGACTATGTATATTACGACCAGGCCCTGCAACAAATTGGCGCTATCAATACTTCAATATACCCCACCCTCAGCGAAGCCGAAATTGAATATATTATCAACGACTCCGGTTTGCGCACTATCCTGGTTGGCAATCCGTTTTTGCTGCGCAAAGTACTGCGCGTTGCCAATAACTGCCCCGAATTGATTCGCATTGTTCCTGCTTTTGATGATTTTGAAAAAGCTGTGGGCAAAGCAAGCCTGAACGCAGGCGTCATCAGCCTAAAATCGCTGATTGAAGAGGGTAATAAACTGGCCGAGCAATACAGGGCTACGATAAACATCGCGCGCGAAGCCATTTTACCCTCGGATCTTTCCTGCCTTATTTATACTTCGGGTACTACAGGTACACCCAAAGGTGTTATGCTTACGCACTATAATTTAACCGAAAACGCGCGGGTATGCCTGATTCAGATCCCCATCATCGTAAAAACTGATGTGTTCCTGTCATTTCTGCCGCTATCGCATGTTTTTGAGCGGACGGCAACTTATCACGTATGCTTATATATGGGCTGCAAAATAGCATTTGCCCAAAGCCTGGACCTGCTGGCAAAAAACATGGCCGAAGTACGGCCCTCAATCATGAACTGTGTACCGCGCCTTTTAGAACGCATACACGACCGGGCAATGAAGAATGGCACCACAGCAGGCGGTATCAAATCGAAAATATTCCTGTGGTCGCTTAAAATTGGTAAAGAGGTACGGTTAGTGCAGGAAGCCGGTAAAAAACCCGGGCTGATACTTAGCAACGAGCATAAAATTGCCGAAAAACTGGTATTCAGCAAGATAAAGGAAAAAACCGGCGGCCGCTTAAAAATCATGCTCTCCGGCGGCGGCGCTTTGCCCAAAAACATCGGCGAATTTTATGGCGATCTCGGCGTAAAAGTACTGGAAGGTTTTGGATTGACCGAAACCTCGCCGGTAATGTCGGTTACTGAAACCGACCGGATTATTTATGGCACTGTTGGCCGCATCATCCCGGGTATTGAAGTGGCCATACAAAATGTAGACACCAAACAAATTTACACCATACAAACTTATGAGAGCTTTAAGCAGGATTTTGAGTCGGCTGAGGGTGAGATCATTGTTCGGGGGCATTGTGTAATGAAAGGCTATTGGAATAAGCCAGAAGAGACCGCGTCCGTTATTGATAAGGATGGCTGGTTCCATACCGGTGATATTGGTCGTTATTACCGGGGCAACCTGCAAATAACCGACCGCCTGAAAAACATGCTGGTAAACGCCTATGGCAAAAACATCTACCCTACCCCGGTTGAAAACACCTACCTTAAAAGCCCTAAAATTGAGCAGATATTTTTAATTGGCGATAAACGCGAATACATTACCGCCATTGTGGTGCCCGGAAAAGAAACGCTGCAAGAAGCATTTCACCTCAGTAATGAGTATTTCGAGCAACACGAACAGTTTATTGATGATAAAGAAATTGTTGACTGGATTGGCCAGGACATAAAAAAACTATCAAACGAACTGGCAAAATTCGAGCGCATCAAAAACTTTAAGGTAAAACGCAAACCATTCAGCATTGAAGATGGCGAGATTACCCCAACCATGAAGGCCAAGCGTAAAGTTATTGAAAAGAAATACGCCGGCCCGATTGACGAAATGTATTTACAGGAAGCAGAGGCGGACTGATTTGAAAATTGAGTGATTTGAAAATTTGAAAATAAAAAAGAGGTCGCCAAAACTAATAAATGCTGAAAGAAATATTTGCCATTGGCAATTACCCCAACTTGTCACAAGATACCGAACGTTCGGCGCTTACGAAAGCGGTGACAGTACTTAAGGCTTATGGCTGTATAATTTTATACCTGCTGGCAATAGGGCCCATTACCTACCTGGCCGATTATTGTGTTACGCACCTATTTCATCATCCAAGCATATCCCACGCAGGTTTCGAAAGCATCCAAAAGATGATAAAAAAGATTGGCTACACACCTGCCGTAATTTATATCTGTATCATCGGCCCTATTTTGGAGGAAACTGTATTCAGGTTGCCATTATCGTTCAAAAGGGTGCATATTGCTATTGCAATTGCTGTGGGTATTCTTATGCTCAGCAGTCCTTTGCCTTTTGTTAAAAATTTATCGCACAGTATAGGTTTGGGCTATGCTTTATCAATCAGGATAGCCATTTCAGTACTAATTTATTTTATTGTGGTGATGCTCATCCCCGCTGGTTTCGAAATAAACTCGCGGTACAAAAAGCCAATCATTATTGCTTCAATCGTCCTTTTCGGGCTGATGCATATTTTTAATTATGTGCCCCTGCAATGGCAACTGATTTGGATATACCCCTTGTATGTTTTGCCGCAATTAGGAATGGGTGTGGCATTAACATACGTTAGGTTTAAAAATGGTTTTATTTGGGGAATTGTGCTGCATTGTTTAATCAACTCCGTTTCCATGGGGCTTTCATCCGTTGCTACCAAAGCGGCAAAGCAACTGCAGCAGCAACAGTCTGTTGGTAAAAAAGGCACCAAACAAGCAGGATATATTCTTCCTACAAAAACGCCAGTATATCGCTGATATGCTCCACGCTCCGGAAGCGGACATCATCAATGGTATCCTCGATGTGCTCGTGTGCCCAGGTAATATGATAAGGCACGTGCACGCCATATCCACCTACATTTAAAACCGGTAAAATATCACTCTTAAGCGAATTACCAACCATCATTAACTCGCCGGGTTGGATATCAAGGTGACGGATCAGTTTCAGGTAATTGGCATCGTCCTTTTCACTCATAATTTCGATATGGTGAAAATAATGGCTGATGTTTGATTTTTTTAGTTTCCGCTCCTGGTCAACCAGGTCGCCTTTGGTGGCCACTACCAGCCGGTATTTGCCTTTTAGCGCTTCCAGCACGTCTTCAACACCGGCGAGCAACTCAATAGGCTGGTTCATCATCTGCTTACCCAACTCCACAATTTTGCCTATCACCTCAATACTTACGCGGTTGTCTGTAACTTTTAAAGCGGTTTCAATCATCGATAATACAAAACCTTTTATTCCATATCCGTAAAAGCTTAAGTTCTCAATTTCAATCTGAAGCAGGTCGCGCTCCAGGCTGTGCTGCGACGAAAACTCGCCCAGTAACTCATAAAATTGCTCTTCTGTATGCCTGAAATAGGGTTCGTTCACCCAAAGGGTATCATCTGCGTCGAATGCAATTACTTTTAAGTTCATACAGCAAATATATCATACATTCTACAGATTTGACGTGGCGCATACGCTGCAACTTTTCAAAATCTGCATAATATGATGTCTTGTAAATTCGATCAATCAACCGCGAAACACAATTTTTAAACTAATCTCTAATCTCTATCAGCTAATCACTATTTTTGCACCTCAAATAAAAATATGAGTATTGCCCTATCCGAACAGGAAATTTTACGCCGCGAATCATTACAGCAACTTCGTGCCTTAGGTATTAACCCCTATCCGCCCGAAGAATATAAAGTAACTGCCTTTGCACAGGAGATCACCGATAACTTTGGAAAATTTCCGGAAACTTATAAAAGCGTAACCATCGCCGGCCGCATCATGAGCCGCAACATTATGGGCAGCGCCTCATTTGCAAAGCTGCAGGACTCAACCGGCCGCATACAGATCTACCTGAAACGCGATGACATTTGCCCCGGAGACGATAAAACTCTATACAATACCGTATTTAAGAAACTACTGGATATTGGCGACTACATAGGCATAAAAGGCTATGTTTTTTTAACGCAGACCGGTGAGATATCTGTGCACGTGCAGGAAATGACCTTGCTTTCCAAGTCGTTGAAACCACTTCCAGTGGTTAAACGCGAGGAGGACGGTACCATTCACGATGCCTTTACAGATCCCGAGCAACGCTATCGCCAGCGCTACGTGGATCTTACAGTTAATCCCGATTTTAAACAAATATTCATCAAGCGCTCAAAAGTGATCAGCAGTATGCGCGATTACTTTAACAAGCAGGGTTGGCTGGAGGTGGAAACGCCTATACTGCAGCCTGTGCATGGCGGAGCAGCCGCGCGTCCTTTTGTTACCCACCATAATACGCTGGACATGCCTTTGTTTTTGCGCATAGCCAACGAGTTGTATTTAAAGCGCCTGATTGTTGCCGGCTTTGATGGTGTTTATGAGTTTGGTAAGATGTTCCGTAACGAGGGTATGGACCGTACCCATAACCCCGAGTTTACCAGCATGGAAATTTATGTAGCCTATAAAGACTACAACTGGATGATGGCCATGGTTGAAGAATGCCTGGAAACCGTTACGCGCGCTGTTCATGGTATTCCGGTGGTGCAGGTGGGAGGCAACGAAATAAACTTTGCCGGTCCATACGAAAAACTCTCCATGTACAATTCGATATTGAAATATACCGGCATTGATGTTTCCGCAATGGATGAGGCCGCGCTGCGGTCAACCTGCGCCGAGCTTGGCATCGAGGTAAATGATACAATGGGCAAAGGCAAACTGATTGATGAAATCTTCGGTGCAAAAGTTGAAGCCAACCTGATACAGCCAACCTATATTACCGATTATCCGATCGAGATGACTCCGCTGGCCAAAAAGCACCGTACTACTGATGGCCTGGTTGAGCGCTTTGAGCTGTTTGTTAACGGCAAGGAGATCGCAAATGCCTATTCGGAATTAAATGACCCTATCGACCAGCGCGAACGGCTGGAGGAGCAACTGATACTGGCCGGCCGCGGCGATGATGAAGCTATGGCTATGGACGATGACTTTTTACGTGCGTTGGAATACGGTATGCCGCCAACATCGGGGCTGGGCATTGGTATTGATAGGTTTGTAATGCTAATGACCAACCAGAGCACCATACAGGAAGTATTGTTCTTCCCGCAGATGCGCCCCGAAAAAAAGGCCAAAGTAGTTACTGCCGATGATTTCATAAATATTGGCGTACCGGCCGAATGGGTGCCTGTTTTAAATAAAATGGGATTTAACACGGTGGAAGAGTTAAAGGCGGCTAATCCTAACAAGGTATTTAATGACCTGGGCGGCATGCGTAAAAAATTAAAACTGGATATCACTATGCCTGTTAAAGAGGTAGTGATGGCCTGGTTTGTGTAAGACATTGGAACGACCGAGGAAATGAAATTTAGCCGTATAATGTATGTGGAACGTAAAGCTGGCGGAGTAACTGGTGACGCCAGAATTGGACGAGTGACATTTTCCAGGACGATGCGTTCGATGTATTATGGTGGAAAAGAATACCTTAAGGTCAATAATGGATTTAAGTACAACTGTTTAGAAAGAGAAACAGGCGAAGAATACTGGATTTCCGGCTGTAAAGCAAACGGAGATGACACATTGTACGGCGGGAATAAACCAATTCCAATCGATGAGGATGTTAGAGAGGAATATTGGACGATGATAAGAAAACTGCCTGCCTTGAAGGAAAAGCCGAATTCAAACTAAATTATTAACGACTTACCATGCCTGTTAAAGAGGTAGTGATGGCCTGGTTTGCATAAATTGAAGGGGTAATTTTACTTTCCGATTTTGCACCCACGTTTATTAATAACTGTGGAAAATTACTAATCCATTGAAAATCTGTCTACTATTAACAATTTGTTAATGAAAGCATAAAATTGCTGATACTTTGGTATTACTTATGTTGTTTATTATTGCAATAAACACATATAACTAAAGTCATGACTAATTCAATTCTCGAGATAACCGAAAACGAATACCTGATAAAATTGAACCGCAGTAATTTCAATTTGTCGTTTATCAGGAGCCTGCTGAAAATGGTTGAGGTAGCCAATCCATCTGAAGAGGGCTTCTATCAGCCTGAAAGATATATCGGCGCCAATCAAAATCATTCTTCCGAGCCGGACTATTACAGCTCAATCGAAGAAAAATAAAAGCGACACGGATGGCCGTGTCGCTTTTATCTCTTCTGGCGTATTTCTACGTCCAGGATATTTTCTTTTTGTTAGAATTGACGATATCCGCCCCTTACCACAGTTTGCTTATCCATTTGCGCCATCTGCTGTTTCATCATCTTTATCTGGTCGGTAAGTAACTTATTTTTATCATCCTTTGTAGCTTCGGATAAATACATTTGCGCTTCGCGCTTATTCCTTTTAGCCATTGATATGCCAGCAAGGCTCAATTTTGCGAGGGCGGTATTGTGCGACATCTTCATTCCTAAAGACAGCGACTTTTTAAAGTATTTTTCTGACTTCAGCGGCGCTTTACGGGTTTCTATCAAACCCATCAGCAAATTGTAATAGCCATGCTGGCTTTTTGCCAGTTGTTTTTCGTAATCAGTTATTTTTAACAGCCAGGCTTCGGCTTTCTCAGGGTTTTCTTTACGTAGAAACCATTGGGTAAGTATCATGTTTTCGTTGAAAAAATAGCTACCCAAAATGCATCCTCCAAAAAACAACACTAATATCCCCCAGCCCCAAAAACCAAAAACACAAAGCGCTACCGCAGCACCTAAAACTACACAGGCAATAATTAACCTTACTATGTTCGACATCGTTTGTAATATTATAAATTAGCACGCAAATATCCGTTTATTTGTACGCTTAATCAACATCTTGGTAAATATTTATGGCGATAGAATTAGAATCATCGTGGCTGCAGGTTTTGGAAAACGAATTTGATAAAGACTATATGGTGCGCCTTCGCGCTTTTTTGAAAGAAGAGAAACAGGCGGGCCATAAAATCTACCCGAAAGGCGGTGATATTTTTAACGCCTTTAATACCACACCGTTTGATCAGGTGGAAGTTGTGATATTGGGACAAGACCCTTACCACGGCGAAAACCAGGCGCACGGGCTATCATTTTCGGTACAAAAAGGCATAACTATCCCGCCGTCTTTACGCAATATTTATAAAGAGCTTTCCAGTGATATTCCCGGCTTTGTTGCGCCTAACCACGGCGATTTAACGGAATGGGCAAAACAAGGTGTTTTATTACTGAATGCAAGCCTCACCGTACGCGAAGGTCAGCCCGGTTCGCATCAAAAAATGGGTTGGGAACAGTTCACCGACAATGTGATTAAAACCATATCCGACCAAAAAGAAGGTATCGTTTTTATTTTGTGGGGCGCGTTTGCGCAGGCCAAAGCCGAACTGATAGATCAAAAAAAGCACTTCATCATAAAATCCCCTCACCCATCGCCCTTCTCGGCTGACAGAGGATTCTTTGGATCAAAACCGTTTTCAAAAACAAATGACATCCTTTTAAAAGAAGGTAAAAAGGCGATTGACTGGCAGGTGCATTAAGGCCGCTCTTACTACAGAGCAAAATTGTTGAGATGCAGCTGTTTGCCACAATTTTTGCTATTTTTAAGTCGAAGGACTTGCGAATGCCGAAATCAGGTTAGATTTTTTCGTGTTCGCCTTTTTTAACCTGTTAAACAAATATTAATGAGCGATTATACTTATTTAGCGTTAATCTTTGGCGCCTCTGAGGTCGCGCTGTTTGTGGCTAAGCGTTCAAAGGCATCCGGTGTAAAAAGCCGGGCCGATAAAAGCTCGATGCTCTTGCTTTGGATCGCCATCCCCTTGAGTTTAACAGTAGCGGGTTTTATTGGCGGGTATGAGATTTGGCTGTTCCCCGACCCGTCCCTGGCTAAAAAAATAGCAATAGGCATAACCATTATCGGGTTTATTATAAGATGGGTAGCAATCATTCAACTGGGCCGGATGTTTACCGTAGATGTATCCATATCAAACACCCATATTTTGAAAACCAGCGGACTGTATAAAATTGTGCGGCATCCAAGTTACCTTGGGTTGATGCTGATCATAGCAGGACTTGGACTGAGCGAAGGCAGCGTTTTGTCGTTCATGGTAGTGATTGTACCCGTTTTTATAGCGATGAACTACAGAATGATAGTGGAAGAAAAAGCGCTCATAAATGAATTTGGTGCGCAGTATGAGGCCTATAAGAAACGAGTATCGAGGATATTGCCGTGGATCTATTAGTGAAATCGTCAAAACAGTCGAATTTTCCTTATCAACCTTCAAAAATTCGTGCCTTATTAATATTCCAGCGGTACTATCGGTTCTTTTTTACTGGTCGACATAATCATCATCGTTTGGAAAGTTTTTACCACGGTAATGCGGCTTATCTTTTCCATAATGAGTTGCTCATATGATTTTATATCGCGCACGTATACTTTCAATAAAAAATCGCACTGGCCGGTTACGTGATGGCATTCGGTAACCTCTTTGATGTTTTTTATCTCGTCGATAAACGTTTGAATAGTGTTTTTCTGATGAAAATCAAGCGATATCTGGATGAAGGTTTTAATACCCAGGCCCAGCTTCTCCTCGTCAACCAGCGCATGGTAACTCTTAATATACTCAGCGTGTTCCAGCTTGCGTACACGTTCTAAAGTTGGAGCAGGCGAAAGCCCGATCTCGTTAGAAAGCTGAAGGTTGGTTATCCTTCCATTTTCCTGTAATATCTTCAGGATTTGCAGGTCTATTTTATCTAATTCGGCAGCCATGATAGGGACAAATATAGGATTTTAGTTATTCAACAAAATAAAATTTCTTAAAAAACTCTTTTAGCAGAAATAAATTTTTTTGAATAATAAATTTAGACATGTCTAAATTTATTATTAGATTTGTATAAATGAATACTTTAGCCGAAGAAAACTACTTAAAATCCATTTACCACCTGTCGCTTAACAGCGTAAGCGTAAGTACTAACCAAATCGCCGCGCTGTTAAATACAAAGGCATCATCAGTAACCGATATGCTGAAAAAGCTTGCCGAAAAGGAATTAATAAACTATACCCCGTACCAGGGTGTGAGCCTTACCGCAGCCGGCGAAAAGATTGCCGTAAACATCATCAGGAAGCATAGGCTTTGGGAATATTTTTTGGTGGAGAAACTTGATTTTAAATGGGATCAGGTGCACGAAATGGCCGAAGAACTGGAACACATTTCATCAAATGAGTTAATTGACCGGCTGGATAAATTCATGGATTTTCCGAAATACGATCCTCACGGCGACCCAATACCTGATTGCAATGGTTTATTTAAACTCCATAACCTTAAACCGCTTTCATCTATTGGCGTTGATGACGGTGGTGTAATTTGCGGTGTGCGCGACCATAGTAAAGCTTTTTTACAATACCTGGAAAAGCAAGAACTCACGATTGGTAAGTCCATTAAGGTGGCTGACATTATTGAGTTCGACCATTCAATGATCCTGCAAACCGAAGACAAAAAAATACAAATAAGCCGCGAAGTGGCTAATAATTTACTGATAGCGATATGAGTGCCCCTAATCAATCTTTAAGTAACGTACACAGCTCAATAAAAACAGAAAACAAGTTAGGCTGGCGCCGCATAATGGCCTTTGTTGGCCCCGCCTACCTGGTAAGCGTGGGTTATATGGATCCCGGCAACTGGGCCACCGATATTGCCGGCGGCAGTGCCTTTGGCTACCGGTTAATATGGATATTGTTCGCATCAAACCTAATCGCCTTATTATTACAGTCGCTTAGCGCCCGGCTGGGTATAGTACGCGGACTTGATCTGGCCCAGGCATCAAAAAACGCTTATCCGCGCACGGTAAATTTTTGCCTTTATCTGCTGGCGCAAACCGCCATTATTGCCTGCGACCTCGCCGAAATCATCGGCATGGCCATAGGCTTGCAGCTATTATTCCACCTGCCATTAATATGGGGTGTATCACTCACCATTACCGACACGGTGCTCATGCTATTTTTAATGAACCGGGGCATGCGCAAGCTGGAAATATTTATCATGTCGATGATATTTATTGTGGGGATGTCTTTTTTAATCGAGATGTTTATTGTAAGTCCTGACGCTATTGGCATAGCCAAAGGGTTTATCCCGCAAAACCTATCGGGCAGCGCCCTGTATATTGCTATCGGGATAATTGGGGCAACAGTAATGCCGCATAACCTGTATTTGCATTCGTCGCTGGTACAAACCCGGCAAATAACCCGCACCACCAAGGGCATAAAAGCCGCGATAAAATTCAACCTTTTTGATACTGTTATTGCGTTAAACCTTGCTTTTGTGGTAAATGCTGCTATCCTGATATTGGCCGCAGGCGCCTTCTTTAAAAATGGCTTTTTCCAGGTAGCCGAGATCCAGGACGCTTACAAACTGCTGGCACATATTTTTGGCAAACTGGCGCCTACATTATTTGCCATAGCTTTAATAGCATCGGGACAAAGTTCAACCATTACAGGCACCCTTGCCGGGCAAATCATTATGGAAGGGCATATCAACCTGCGTATCGAGCCCTGGTTGCGCCGTTTGCTTACCCGCGTGCTGGCCATTGTACCGGCCGTATTTACTATTGTTTATTTTGGTGAATCGGGCTTGGGCAGCCTGATTATCTTGAGCCAGGTGGTGCTAAGCCTGCAGCTCGGCTTCGCGGTAATTCCTTTGATCCATTTCACGTCCAGCAGAAAACGCATGGGGCAATTTGCCATCAGCATGAAAGTAAAAGTACTTGCCTGGGCTTGCGCTGCTTTAATTGTGTACTTAAATGCCAAGTTAGTTGTTCAGCAACTGGCTGATTGGACAAAACAGTATCCGGCAGCGACTATTTGGATAGATATGCTGGTGGTGCCGGTAATCCTTGCGATAGCCTTATTGCTTATTTATGTTTTTTTAAGGCCATTATTATTTAAACATTACGATACACCCGCCCAGGTTCCGCACGGACTGGCGACCACCATTGAGGACCTTACGCCTATAATTTACAAACATATTGCCATCACGATAGATTTTTCGAAAAACGATACTGAAAGCATCCGGAACGCCATTATGCAGGGTGGGAAAACGGCTGAGTATATCCTGATCCATGTGGTTGAAACCGCAGGCGCGCGCTATTATGGCACCGAGGTGATGGACCACGAAACCCAAAGCGATGCCGACAACCTGGACAGTTATGTAACCGCCCTAACCAACCTGGGTTACCATGCAAAGGGCCAGATTGGTTTCGGCAGTGCGGCAAGCTCCATTGCTCAAATTGTTAACAACAACGGTATCGACTTTATTGTAATGGGCTCACACGGGCACAAGGCGCTTAAAGACCTTATTTTTGGCACCACTGTTAACTCGGTTCGCCACATGGTGAACGTGCCGGTACTGGTGGTAAAAGCATGAGACACTAATTTTCACGAATAGAAGCGAATAGACGCGAATTAAGCGGTTTAAACTTCGTCTGCATTAGTTGAAAAGTTAAATAATCAATACCTTTTATTCTGGCTTATCCTTACGTATCCGTGTAGATCCGCTCACATTCGAGGAAATTCATATTCTATCTATTCGTGTCCATTCGTCCCTGTTCGTGAACATTCGTATCTATTCAATTTGTATATTTGCACACAATAAAGGCCCGTGATGAACCAGGATATCTATATAAAAAACAAAAAAGCTTATTTTGAATACCATATACTGGATAAGTACATCGCCGGGATACAATTGCTGGGTACCGAAATTAAATCCATACGGCAGGGAAAAGCCAATATAAACGATGCTTTTTGCACGTTTATAGGCAACCAATTATATGTGCGCAACCTCCACATTTCCGAATACAGCTTCGGCTCCTTTTATAACCACGAAGCCAAACGCGACCGTGTTTTACTGCTCAACAAAAAAGAACTAAAAAAACTCCTCACCCGCGGCGAAGAAAAAGGTCTCACCATTGTACCCCTCGCCCTTTTTATCAGCGAACGCGGCTTTGCCAAACTGGAGATCGGCCTGGCCCAGGGTAAAAAGACTTTCGATAAACGCGAAACCATGAAAGAGCGCGATACAAAGATTGAATTGAGCAGGGTGTTGAAAGGGTAAGTGCCCCCCCGGCCCCCTAAAGGGGGAGTTTCTGCAGGGAGACGTGTTTTATCAAGAACTTAATGCGGGACATCCTTTTACAAATATCAGCTCGATTAATACTTCGGCGTTCAAAATTCCCTGTTCTTTATTCGATATTAAAAAACAAGCGAGCCTCCCCCATGCCAATCATTCCCCCTTTAGGGGGCGAGGGGGTCACCACGCTTTATCCCCCAGCAATGGCACAAACCTGAATGTATCGAGTACAATCTTCTCGTAAGCCGTCTCACTTGTCTTTAGGACGGTAACCATTTTTTGAGATTTCTGGTCACCAACGGGGATGACGAGGATGCCGCCGATATTTAATTGTTTGATTAACTCGTCTGGAACAGTTGGTGCACCGGCGGTTACTATTATTTTATCGTATGGGGCCCGTTTGGCTATTCCTTTTGAGCCGTCGCCACAAAAAAAGCGGGCTTTATAACCCATTTTGGGCAGTAGTGTTGCAGCTTGCAGGTATAGTTTTTCAATACGTTCAATAGTGTAAACTTTGGCGCCCATTTCGGCCAATATACAAGTTTGGTAGCCGCTGCCGGTACCTATTTCCAGCACTTTATCGTCCCGGTGAATATGTAACAGTTGGGTTTGATAGGCGACGGTATAGGGCTGCGAAATGGTTTGCCCCTCACCTATCTGGAAGGCTATATCTTTATAAGCCTGGTTTAAAAAAGTGTCTTCAAAAAAATAATGCCGCGGCACTTTGGCAATTGCCTTTAACACGTTTTCGTCTTCAATCCCTTTTTTTCGTAACTCTTCAACCAATGCTTTGCGGGCGCCTTGTTCGCGGTAACCGTCTTTATATTTTCCGTCCATCTGCAAGGCCAAAGTTATGTTTATAATAATAGTTATCAAATACCGCTCTATTTTGTCGCGTTATTTATTGTAGGTTCGTAAGGGTTATAAAAGGCAAATATTATGGGCAACTTCTTAAAATCGGTTACTGCGTTGGCTTTGTTATTTTTGGTCATGTGGGCTACATCATGCAAAAAAGGATCATCTCCACAAAATCATAACCCTATTGTGAACAAGAGTACCTTAAACTCCAACGCAACCATACATTATACCGGCCCTGTGGCGGCCGATGGCTGCAGCTGGCTGATTAGTTTGGATGCCGACAGTACCGAATATAGCCCCATCAATTTGCCCGAAAATTTCAAGAAGGACAGCCTGAAGGTTATTGTTTCGTACAAGCATTTAAACACCAGGTTTCATTGCGGTATGCTTGCCAATTCGCCCGGCATCCCCGAAGTTGAGATACAAAGCATACAGAAATAACCTGCTAACGCTTTTCTGGTGCCACACTCTTAAATTTATCAAGTAGTTCCCTGAATTTATTTGGATCGACGGGCTTCAGGTATTTTGTTGTGCCGACGGGATATTTTCCGAGCAGATGAGCAGGCCGCACCGGCCGTTTCTCGAATCCACCACCGCAATTGGGGCAAACATTAAACAGCACATTGTTAACACAATCGGCGCAAAAAGTGCACTCAAAAGTACATATCATTGCCTCGGTGCTACCATTGGGCAACGCCTTTCCACAATTCTCGCAAATGGGTTTAATTTCAAGCATTTTGCACCAGGCAGGTTGGTTGATGATGAACAGGAAAATTGACAGAATTGGCTATAAAGCACATTTTGTTTGCCTTATGATGAATTTGGTTGGCTTTATCAACCATCGCGGCATCGGTTACAACAACTTCCGGGTGCAGCGTCACTTCTGAAAAATAGCCTCCGCCATCCGCAGTTTCGGCCATTATTCCAGTGGCATTATCAACGTAATCGACTACAACAACCCCAGCCTCCGCGCATAAATGAAGATACCATAACATGTGACAGGTCGAAAGCGAGGCTACCAGCATTTCCTCAGGGTTGTATCTTGTTGGATCGCCCCGAAAGGACGGGTCGGATGATCCGGGGATTTCCGGTTTTCCTTCAATATTAATTACATGGTTTCGCCCATACGCACGATAGCCGCTGGTACCAGTACCCTGGTTACCTGTCCAGGTGATAGTTGCTCGGTATTGATGGTTACTCATATATAACAATTTTAATAAGGATCCACATCCGGCTGAATGATACTTCCTTTGCTCAATTTAGTGGTTTGAAATTGGGTTATTACATCCCGGATAATTGCTTTGGCTTTATTGATCGAATCTGCATCCTTTTCAAATTTCAGCATAATAGCTTTAATATAATAATTACGTATCCGGCCCACCAGCGGAAATTCCGGCCCAATTACCCGGTCGCCAAAGTGTTTACGCAGTTCGGCAGCAAGATAAATGGATTGATTATTCACCATTTCGGGATCCTTATGCTTAATATCCAGGTTAATAATACGGTAAAACGGCGGATACTTAAAGCTGCGCCGCTCCTCCATTTCGGTAAAATAAAGATCGGTGTAATCGTTTTCGATAACCTGTTTAATAACCCGGTGTTTGGGGTCATAGGTTTGGATCACCACTTTACCTTGCTTTCCCCTACGACCGGCCCTGCCACTCACCTGGGCAAGCAACTGGTAACTTCGCTCGTTGGCCCTATAATCCGGAAATTTTAGCAAACTATCTGCATTAATGACTCCAATCACCGTAACATCCGAAAAATCCAGGCCTTTGGCCACCATTTGGGTACCTACCAGGATGTCAATCTTCTTTTCCTCCAGGTTATTTAGCAGGGTTTGCAACGAATTACGCGACCGGGTGGTGTCCAGGTCCATACGGGCAATGCGCGCGTCGGGTAATAGCAAAGCCAATTCGTCTTCTACTTTTTCTGTTCCAAAACCCTTATACTCCAGGTGAGTTGAACCACAGGCCGGGCAAATTTTTGGCGCATCCTCCTTATATCCGCAATAGTGGCAATGCAGTTTCCCGCTGCTTTTATGGAAAGTCAGGCTAACATCGCAATTGATGCATTTTGGCGTATAGGCGCATATCTTGCACATCAGTACCGGGGCATAACCGCGCCTGTTCTGAAAAAGGATAACCTGTTCCTTATCGGCAAGCGCCTGCCGGATATCGTTCATCAAAACACTGGTAAAATGCGACGTAATGGTTTTAGCCTTCGTTTCGGCAGCAATGCTCACCACTTCAACTTCGGGCAGTTTTACACCGCCAAAACGTTCTGCCAGTTCCGCGAAGCCGTATTTTTTCATGCGGGCATTGTAGTAACTCTCAAACGATGGCGTGGCCGATCCGAGCAAGACCTTGCCCTTGTGCATATTAGCTAAAAAAATGGCGGCGTCACGCGCATTGTAGCGCGGGGCGGGATCATATTGTTTGTACGATGTTTCATGCTCCTCATCCACAATAATCAACCCCAAATCGGCAAAGGGCAAAAATACCGATGAACGGGCGCCTAACACTACTTTATACTCGTTATTCAGCACCTTTTGCCAAACCTCAACGCGCTCGTTATCATTAAAGCGGGAATGGTAAATGCCGATGTTAGCGCCAAAATATAGCCTCAGTCGCTCAATAATATGTGTGGTTAAAGCTATTTCGGGCAAAAGATACAACACCTGCCTGCCCCCGGCAATCATTTCTTCAATTAGCCTGATGTAAAGCTGTGTTTTACCCGATGAAGTTACCCCATGCAAAAGCACCACATCTTTTTCCTCAAACTCAGTTCTGATGTGTTTTAGCGCCGCATCCTGCTGTTCGCTCAGCTCAAAAGTATTGTACTCCTCATTATCTTCGTAGTACAACCTGCTCACATTTTTTTCTTCAATAAAAAAAACTTCTTTTTCCTCCAGCGATTTTATACTGGCCGCACCGGCGCCGCTTTCTTCTATCAGTTCGTTCTTCGATATGGTTTTTTGATGTCGCGCCAGTTTTATATAGGCCAGTAGCGCGTCTGCCTGTTTAGGTGCCCGTTTCTCCAGTATCGCAAACAGTTCCCTTAAATTTTCCTGGTTATGATAAATGGGGTTCAACGTTATAAAAGCCCTGGTGCGCGGCTTGTAGCGTTCGCTCACCTCCTCTGATATGTTGATTACATTTTTCTCGAATAGTAATTTAAGTATGGGCATTACTGTTTTTTGGCCCAACAGCTTTACGATATCGCTAACGGTTAACTCTGGCTGAATATCAAGCGCTTCAACAATCAGGTATTCTTTGTCGTGAAGCGTGGTCCGGTCTATTGCATATTCCTTGTTAAGTACAATCCGTGTCTCGCTAGCCAGTTTTAGTGCAGAGGGTAGCGCCGCGTTCATTACTTCACCGGGATTGCACATATAATATTCGGCCATCCATTGCCAAAATTGCAATTGGCCGGCGGTAACCAGCGGACGGTCGTCCAACAGTTCAATAATATATTTTGCCTCATACTTTTCAGGCGCAAGTTTGCCAATGGAAGCTATGATTGCTGTGTAAAGCTTGCTTTTGCCAAATTGCACCACTACCCTTTTACCTACGGCTACCGCTTCGTTCATTTCAAAGGGCACCCTATAGGTATAATTCTTCGCGATAGCTAACGGAAGTATCACTTCAACAAAAAGCGTCTCGCGATCGGTATGACTTCCCGTGGCAAATTCTAACATGAAACTATGTACTATTCAAATAAATATAAGCAGTCTATTTTCTGCTGCTGCTCCCGCTTGATTGTCCGCGGTCGCTTACTTTTAATGCCGTAACACCCAACACCATCCAACCTGCAATAAACAACAAACCGCCAATTGGTGTTACCGGGCCCAATATGGGCAACCAGCCAATGCCAACATAGTCAATACAAGCCAGCAGGTATAACGAGCCGCAAAACATAACGATACCTGCCGAAAACAGGTAGTAGCAATGGATTAATGTTTTGATGTTTTGCCGCGTTAAGGTCGACAAAAACAGCAAGGCAAAAGCGTGGTAAAACTGGTATTCAACAGCTGTATGCCAAATTTCGAGGTTTTTAGGTGTTATAACACCCTGTAGACCATGTACGCCAAAAGCCCCGGCAATAACAGCAAGCATTCCAAATACAGATGCGGTAATAATTATCCTTTTTTTCATTTGTTAATATAGAAAGGCTAAGATAACCAAATTTGGCACACGCCAAACGGCATTATCTGCCGCAATTGCCAACAAATGCCTTCGCGGCAGCGCAATTAAACCACTATTTAAGTTAACTTTGTACAGCAGGCAACAATGAGAAAACATATCATCATTACCCTAATTTTGTTGATAGTCACCGCGTATGTAACGGTTGTCTATTTCAAAAATTTAAACCCGCCGGGCACGCACACCAGCCGGGTAATGAGCGCTATACCTGATAATGCTTCCATCATTTTTGAATTCAACAACGATACCAGTTTTTACGATATCTTTAAGAACAGTAAATTGTTTACCGCTTTTACAGGTAAACAAACGCTTGGCGAATTAGATACCTTGCGTCAACAGCTATTGCAAAACTCCTTCCTGGCAAAATATTTTGATGGCCAAAACATTTATATCTCGCTGCATCCATCCGCAAATCATACACTGTCGCTGTTGCTTACTGTATCAGCCGCCAAAGGCTTTGGCCCGATGGTTATCAATCAACTGGCAAAACAACCAAATACCGGGCTGGTTATAACACCACTGATGAGCGCAGGTAAAAAGGGGTACAATATCTACATATCAGCGTTAAAAAAACGTTTTTACGTGATCTACAAAGAGGAGAATACGCTTTCAGGTAGTTTTTCAAAAGAAACGGCCGACCTTAGCGCCGCATACAAAAGCAAAAAAAACGAGTCCACCTTCGTCTTGTTGCCCGAACAGCAGAATGCCAATTCGCTGGCCAATATTTATGTTAACTACAACCAGTTAAATCCCCTGGCCGATGCTCTTTTTGCCAATAAAAATTCCGATATTTTTAAAAGCTTCAGGTTACTCCCCGGCCTGGCGGCATTAACGTTAAACTACCGCACCGATGCTTTGATGTTTAACGGCGCCACATCGGTGCTTTTAAACAAACCATCGAGCTATTTAAACCTGTTTACCAACCAGCGGCCTGTTATCAATCATTTAAAAGATATTTTCCCCTCAACAACCGCGTACAGCACCAATTTCTCCGTCTCCGACCCGTCAAAATTCGGCTCCGACCTGTCAGCTTGGTATACAAAAGCCGGGCTGAAAAACGAAAAAGACAAAGTTTTTAACAAAATAAAAGCCGAGACCGGCAGCAACCTGCAAAACGATTTCACCAAACTGTTGGGTAATGAATTTGCCATAGTAACTACAAAGTATTTCGAAAAACTGGCCATTATTTCGGTAAAAAATGGCTCCAGGTTAAATTTATTACTGGCCAATATCAGCAAAACAGTCACCGATAACTCGGGCCAGTTTAGCTATGATAAAATCCCTTTCTTTTTGCTGGGCGATGCTTTTGCCGTTTTCAAACACCCCAACTATTTAATAATCGACAATTATTTAATATTGGCGAATAGCCCCGGCGAACTAAAAAGTTACTACGACAGTTACATTAACCGGCAGTTTTTAAGCAAGAATGATCAATACACCCAATTCGACAACCTGCTGGCAGCACAAAGCAATGTTTCATTTATGTTGATTTTTAAAAATGCAGAGCCAGTATTTAAACGCGACCTTAACCCGGCATTTTATAATTACCTGGAGACAAATAAGCCGGGCTGGAGGGATTTTTACGGGGTGGCGTGGCAATTTTCATCCGCCGACAAAAACTTTTACACCAATTTTTCCATCAGGCTCAGCAACGATTCGCTAACAGTTAAAAATTAACCAATATATACAACTATCACGCGCTTATTGCGTTAAAATGGTTAATTATTAATTATATTTCAGATAATGGTTTTTGAGTTTTATCTTTAAGACGGATTATTGAAAGCTTAGGCATTGATTCTATATATGAAGCATTTTTTACTTGTTCTGTTATTTTTACTGTTTTCATCTACAATTTTTGCCCAGCAATTCTCTCAATACAATACCGGCACTTTATATGATTCGTTTGAAAACCCTTCCCAACGGGCGTTTATCCCGGACACCAGTAAAATGTACGCCTCCAATTTCTTGCTGCCAAATTTCAATCTTGATTTTTTCACCAGTGGCGATGCACAGGCAACCCTAAAAAGCCGCCTCTTTTTAAACAAATACAACAACGGCGCTTTACAAATTGGCAAACAGCGATATAACCGCGTTGACGAAAACGTAAATGCTTACATCCTGATGTTAAAGATGTTTTCGAGCCTTAACGGCGATACGGAAATGGGTTTCTCCTGGCAATTAAAATCCGAAGGCAAAGGCTTTATAACAGATGAAACAGTTGCTGCATTTAACGGCACGCAGAGCTTTAACAGTGGCCAAACGTATAACAACATTTTTAACAGCCGTTATTACTATCAAACCTATCACCAGGTCAGCTTCACCTATCGCGAAAAATTTAACAAGCAATTTTTCTTTGGCGCCAAAATAAGCTTGCTGATGGGTACGCAATATCAAAAACTAAATATAACGCAGTCGGCAGTAAACTATGACACTAAAGCCGATACTGCGTTACTTGCACTGAGAGGCTCCTATGCCGCGGGATATATCCCCGGCCATTTTACCACGCATGATTACTTGCCAACCCTACGGAGTCCGGGAGCTTCTATCAGCATAGGTACAACTTACCGTACCGAAGATAGTTTTGTTTTACAAGGAAATATCAAAGATCTGGGCTTTATTCATTGGAGCCCGCGGTCCAATAGCTATTATTTTGATAATGTGACCACGCTCGGCGGACTTTCGGCCCCTGCCCGTGAAGACAGCATTTATAACAAACTCAATAAACTCATCCATGGCGATACCAAAGTTGGCGGATCATTTACCACGCCGATTGATGGTCGGGCCGAGTTAAGCGTTCACAAAAGCTTTTGGATTGACGACGACCACCAGTTTAAATTTTTACCTACAGCAATCGTATCAAAGGAACTATTCTACAATGGTTTTGTAGGTGCGCTGGTTAGCCCTTTTCAATATCAGAAGTACGTGCTTACGCTTACCACTTCGTACGATGATTTAAAGATGTTTAATTTAGGTTTGCAGTTTATGATGAAAACCCCGAATTGGGAATTTTATATCGGCAGCGACAGGCTAACACAAAGCGTTGCTTTTGCAGGCGATGCGCTTAATAAAAACTCATCCAACATCAATCAAAACAGTGCTTATACCGGGGCTAATTTCTTCCTGGGCTTTGCGCTAAAG
>Ga0206865_1060_pt1 | contig 34535 bp, 30 predicted proteins | sample Alteio_BWOrgCont_39_FD_152628 | JGI IMG/M metagenome (GOLD analysis project Ga0206865, IMG submission 152628) | Enriched cells from forest soil in Barre Woods Harvard Forest LTER site, Petersham, Massachusetts, United States -... | ecosystem: Environmental > Terrestrial > Soil > Temperate forest >...
GGGCTTTCTTGTTTTATATGCTTTTGCCTTTATGATAGCCAGCCGATCCGTAACATCTTAACCTTTATAACCTTTCAAACAATTACAACCTTTCCAACTTTACAACCTTATTTACTTATAATCAGGTTGAGGATAAAGCCCGTGCAAACTAAGCCAATTAAATATTGCACCAATAGAATCACCATGTATCTGCTGGCGAAATTCATTTTTCCAAAATCGAAATTGATCTTAAAGAACACGAAGCTGGTATATAAAAAACAATACCACAGTCTTACAATATGGTAGTTTATTTGATTGGGCTTATAATGGATACCACTGGGATCCAAATTTCGCACATAGTATATTGATAACAGATTTTTGTAATGAAAACTGTTAAACCAGCTAAACATTAATACGATAAAAAGTGACCAATAAACAACCCGCAACCGGTCATAACCGTAATTCCACCATATCCGGTTCAGCCGGTCGAGTATCACCGGTAACCTTAATGTATTGGACAGCCATAAAAAATTTGCACTCAAGGTGGCAAAGTGAGGCGAGATATTTTTGATGTACTTATAAAAATGCTCGTTAGCGGTATGATTTCCGATGATTGCCTGGCGGTGACGAAATTCGGCATCTAATTTCTCGTAACTTTCTTCGTATCCACTGGTTTTGAAAATTGCCAGGAGCTTTTCGTAACAACTCAGCACGCGGTCATTAGAAACATCCTTTGGAAAATATAATTGAAAGTTTCGATAATCAATGTCTAACTTGTTAATGTTGAATCCGGTTAAGTTTATATAACAGATTTTGCTTGTGGTATCTTCATCTCTAAGATCTACCTGGTCAGCGGTGACTCCAGACAGGTCAAGAATATTGGGCAATGCGCAATGCTGTAAAAGAATCTTACTGTTTTTAGTGTAATCTCCTTTCGATAGATCTAATTTACCGTGGAAGACGCAGCCGTAAAATCGTAAGGTACCTGCCGTTTTGAGGCGTGCTGCTGGCGCTGAGCTATCTGTTGTGTCGCTACTTAGTGATGCAGACACAAAGTCGTTAAAAAACTCACAGTTAAGAAACGAGATGTTCTTTTTAATGGTGTCTTTACTTATTAAGCTCGTTTTTTTATTTAAAACACAATGATCAAAAATCAATTGACTTTTTAATGCGGCAAAATTAATTTGAAGGTTGCCATTAACGATGATGTTGCTGAAGATAAAGTTGTTGGACGGTGGTTTTAAATCAAAACTACAAGATGAGAAATTCAAGTCCTCGTGGAAATAGGCATTTTCCAAATATGGTCCATCCTCGTTGTTGTTTGACAAGATATTTCCGTCAAAAATGAGCGGATCTTTAAATACGTTGAAATCGGTTGTATAAATGTTTAACGGATTTGATTTGCTTGTATCCTTTTGATGATAAATGGCGTTCCTTATGTCAATAAAATCTCTATTATTTAGTACCCTTTTGTTAATAGGCTTGTCGTCGGCATCGGGGTTATCTTTTTTCTCGAGGATATCCGCAAATACTTCAATGGGCTGAACTTTTGGACTAATTGGTTTCTGCTTTTGATTTATTTCTGGACTAAGGGGTACCAGGAATAATACGGTTAGTACGATAAATAATGAGCCGCTGAATAAAAGCAGGCGTTTAATCCATTTGGGGAATTTTCTCATGATGCAGGTTTATAGGATATGAAAATACTGATTTTCGCGGATATTTCGAAAAAGCTATTTTACAAGGCGGTACAAGGTTGCAATTTCGCCGGCATTATGCTGTTGTTGCGCATGGCACACTAGAATTGCGTTTAAATGATAGCAAAAGGCGCAATTGCCGAACAATCGCGCCTTTTATTAATTATTAGGGAAAGGGATTTTACCGGGCTATTAACTGCTAACTAATTGTTTATTATCACCTTTAATAGCTAATTATCAGAAATCTTATAAAGCACCCAGTCGTCTGTTTCAAATACCCGCCGCATTCTTAAGGCGCTGTTTGCTTTTTTAATTACCGGGATGTATTTATTGTTGAGCTGGGTAAATCCGGTTACTTCGTTTTTTTCAGTCGCCAGTAAAATGTAATCATCGTATTTATCCGGGGCTTCTATGGCGCTCAGGTAAACTCCTTCCTGGTAGGGCAGGGTCAATTTTCGCACATTATCAGTAAAGGCCACTATCGGGTATGCTATGGCATCGTCCACCAAAATATGTGTATCAGCAGGTAAGTTATTGAGATAATTGGCCAGCTGGCGGTTTTGCGCTTGTTGTGTATCAGGTGTGCGGTTAAAAGCCACCGATATAAATTTCCTTTCTTCCTGGGTTGATGAATCACGCAGAAATATAAAACCGGTGTATAGTTGTACAATGGCCAATACACCCACCACCAATTTTAAAACTGCCTGGTTTTTTATAGTTTGCGACTTATACAAAATACACAACAATGCCAGCACCAGGAAAATGAGGTAGTACTCGTGAACTAAAAATACCTTGTCGTATTTAATGTGTAAAAACTCAACAAATGCAAAAGGGGTAATTAATGTAAGCAGCTGGTAAGTACTATCCCTGAACAAATAAATGGCTACCAGCATCATTGGGCAAAAGATGAGTATCCTGGCCGATATCAATATAGATGTTTCCGGCAACTGGTAAACCGAGCTGGTTGATAATTGATCAAAGCTCAATTTATCGGCTAATACCGTCCATGTTGCGTAGGGGCTTTCTATAAAGTAATTTAAATCCTGTGCGTGGGTAAGGTTGAGCAATTTGTAACAAATAACACAGGCCAGCGGCAGCACAAATAAAATGATGTACAAAGCAAAGGTTTTGTTGATCAGTTTACGGCGCAGCGATGGATTATTGAAACTTTGAAATAACCTGAAGATAGATTCCTGCTCACTGAGGTTTAAGCTTTGTATAGTGATAGAAAGCACCAACGGGATGAAAAACAAGGTAAGCCAAATAAACTTATAGTCGCAAAATATCAGTATAACCAAACAAATACTGGCAATAGAAACGTGGAAAGTAGTATTTGACCGGTAGAATTTCAGCAGATTAAAAAAGAACAGGAAGAAGAAGATCAATATCATGGCTATTGATTTGCCTGACGTAGCCGCGTATAATATGCCCGGGTGAAATAAAAATATAATTAGCAGGACGAATACGTAAAAAAGATCGCCAACGCGTTTTACAAGCGTATTTGCCAATACGTAAAACAACAACGCAGTACACAATGACGATGCAATTACAGGCGCAAGTAAGTTATTTTTAAACGAAAATATAAAGGAAGTATAAAACGGCAGTATTGGAGAGGTTAGCCCCATCACCTTAAGCCGGTTACCTAATCCATCAAGAATAATTTTTGCTTTTTCAACATAAAACAGCGCTTCCTGGCTGTAGTAGCCCAAATGGTTTAAATAAAAACCGCATACCACATAGTACACCGCCAGCAAGGCAGTAATAAGCAGGAGATATCTGGATTGGTTTCTCATTTAACAACGTTTGTTGGGCTGTTAACTTTACTAAGCCCGTGGTCAGTTTTTTCCCAATAAAAAGGTTTAACAATTAATTGATAGAGCCCTTTAAAGGCCGCAACAGAGTGCAATAACCAATAAACCGGGTTAGCTATCGAAAAAAGTATCAATTCATAATAGCGCCGTTTAAATACCGCCATCATGTTTATATATATCATCAGGATGTTGCCAACCATCAAATTAAATATCGACATAAACAGCACCCAGTCCGGGAAAAACGTCCTGATGGTTGAAAGATCGAATACCAGGTAGGCGATAAATATGCCGAGCAAAAAAGGATACACGAGGAAAGTAAGCGGCGTGGCGCCGATAAAGAAGTTGAATCCCAAAAATCCTTTCCAACCTACTTTTCGCCATAAGGCTACAGGATTGCGCATGTGTACCAGGTACGTTTGCATATAACCCTTTATCCACCGCGAGCGCTGGCGTATCCAGTTGAAGGGCTCGTTATTGGCTTCTTCGTAAGTAGTGGAGTTTATTACGGCAATTTTATAGCCCTTTGCATAGGCACGTACGCCAAGGTCGGCGTCTTCGGTAACGTTAAAAGGGTCCCATGCACCAAGTTCCACAAGGTTTTCCAGCTTAAAGTGGTTGCTTGTGCCCCCCAATGGGATAGGAATATCAAGTGTATCCAGGCCCGGCAACATATAATCAAACCAGTACGAATACTCAAGCGTAAACATCCTGGTCAAAAAGTTCTCGTTCCTGTTATAATAATTCAGCGCGCTTTGGATACAAATAAAGTTGGATGGCAGTTTATTAAACATAGTTACCACCTTTTTTAGCTGGTCGGTATCCGGGATGTCTTCTGCGTCGTAAATAGTAAGATACTTGCCCTTTGCAAAATGTAAGCCATAGTTACAGGCTTTCGGTTTTGTTTTCGGCATATGGAACGGAACCACCACAACTTCAAAAATGGCCGGGAAATCAAGGTTCCGGACTGCATTCAGCGTTTTGTCGTCGTCTTCCTCTATCAATAACTTAATGTCCAGCTTTTCGCGGGGATAGTCTATCGCCTGAAGGTTCCAAATGAGTTTTTTAATCAGCTTATCTTCTTTGTATACAGGCAGCAGGATGGTATATATGGGTAATTCATCTTCTTTAACTTCCCTCAACTCCTCACGGGTTACCGCCTGGTGTAATTCGAAACGCGAACCTACCAGTGCCAGGAATAATTTAAAAAGGATAGCTACCAGGAAAAACGAACTGATGATAATGTTGAGCAGGATGGAGGTGAATTTAAAATTAACCACCAGCCCAATAACAACAACCGCCAGCAAAACAAAAAGGAATATAAGCTGCCCTGATGAAAAGGTAATAAAGGCAGAATTGGCCGGGTCGCGGTTTAAAAGTTCGTATACCGACGATTTTACATATTTGTCGCCAAGTAATTTATGGCTCAGCCAAACAATATCTAAATCTGATGCTACGATAATTTCAGGTTCGCAATCGTAGGTAAATCTTATAAAGTCTATAAATAAGCTATTGCTGGGGTCGGCCATTACCGTTACCACCCGGTTGTTTACTATCCGTAAGGGTAGTGCGGCGTTTTGTTCGGCAAATTTTAGTTCTATTTTGCTCAGTACTTCAGGGTCAAACTCCAGGTTGCGGATTTCAGCGAACTGGTGGCCCGCATTTATCATCGATCGCTCGTAGTTTTTACGGGAGATATAACCAAAATTTAAAGCTACTTTAATAAAGGATTGCCCCGACCGGGCAGAAAAATTATCAATTCTTTCCCGATCTGCCCGCGTGATAAAACCGTCATTAACCAAAAGCTCAGGAATAGACATATTTCTTTAGTTTCAATAAAAGTGTTAAAACAACCATAAGGTAACCATAGTAAGCTGTGCCCACTACGGTTACTTATTTTTTAACGAACCCCTGCTAACAAAATTTAATCGTTATATACTTCCTGTGACCTTTGTACCCTTGAACGAACATATAGGAATGATAATAATATCAATATCAGTATGCCCAATAAGATGTATAAATTATACCTGTCCCAAAAAACGGTCAGCGCACTTTTGGTTTCAACATATTCAAGGTTATCGCTTGCCTTATTAATGTTGAATAAGTATTTGTTGGAATTTGCGTCAGTAACACACACGTTGCTCGATAGCGTCGACAATTGCTCTGTAATAGACTTGGACGCTGCCAGGAATGCGTCAGACATATGCGATCCGGTTGCGGTAAGCACCAGCGTGGCGTTATTGCTTACGCCGTAGAATATCTGCGCCAAACCGGTTGACACGGTGTCCGATAACGAATAGATCGGTTTACTGTTATCAGCGTTATAAAGCCTGAAATTTTGCTCGAAATGGATAGGTGCAGTCCCGAATTGCTTCATTAACGGGTCGTCCTTATCCAACAGGGCGATGATATTATTTTTTTTCAGTTCACCGTCAGGAAAGCCTTCAGAATAGGCGAACTCAGGGAAATTGTTGGCGTTAATATTATTGTTCAACTCGTAAACAATTTCGCCAAGTGCGCCGGCAGCATATTTGGCTACCGATTTTGACACAATAATTTTAGTGGTGCCGGTGTTAAATGCTTCAGGATACTGGTAAAAACTCAGGTCGCTCGAAATAAATGGATTTTTTGATTCCAGGTATGATTTATCTGCGTCAACTTCGCCAAAGAAATTGATGAAGCTGTTTTTACACTCGCCATTGGTTGGGAAAAACCTGAATTCCGATTCCAGTGTATTGTATTTATGGTGTTGGTAACGGTTAATAGTTACGGCTGTATTTAATTTACCGGAAGCGTCAAGCTTTTCGCTGCTGATGAGCAATCCATTCAGGTAAATGTTAAAATAACCCCTGTCGCCAGGGCTTAAACCACTGTAGCTACCAATAAAACGAATTTCAACTTCTTTTGGGGTAAAGTTAAAATCGCTGTTTTTAAAAGTGTAAGCGCTTTTTAACGATCCAACGCCCGAAAGGAAATCGCTTGAGCCGCCAACTTGTTTAAGTGTTACCCTTGAACGGTTTACATCGATGGTTTTTAATAAAGTATTCTCGGCTTTGTTGATGATCAGGTAATCGCCAAAGCTGGAATTCAGGATATTGATATTACCCATTGCAGTTATTGCTTTATCATAACCAGCATCGTCGCCGCCTGATACGAGCAATATTTCGGTAGGTAATGTTTCATGCGAAACCGATTTTTGTGCAACCATCTGGCCTCTTACGTTAACCATTTGCGTGATGGTATCATTGGCCATGCTGCTTGATTTCGCGAGGTAAAGGATGCCTTCGCCTGCTTGCGGGCTTACTTTTATCAATGATCTTTTATCCTCGGGCAGGGTAGCCATGTTGCCAACCTCAATGTAGTTGCGTATGCTATCAGGAACTTGCCCGGCCTGGAACATTAATATTGTTTTGTTTTGGCTTTTCTTTAACCTGGCATAAGCCCAGGCCACAGCTTTAAGGTCGCTCAGGCTTGGTTCCGCAGGGTAAACAATAGCCCTTTTGGTATCAAAACAGTTGCTGATATTGATATCGCTTTCAACAGCGTTTTTATTTTTCAGCAGCGACAGGTATGAATAGTCTTTTACCTTTAACCACATGGCCGGGTTATCCAAATCCCTACAAATGTCGTCAGATACGGTTAGCAACGTTTTTACCTGGATCTTCAAAAACCGATCAGGTGATAGGTTTTGCTTTGTAAGTGTGATGGAAACCTTGTTAACAGAATCTGCTGTAAGCCTACCGCTGTAAACAGGTTTATCGTTAAGGATAATGTTAACAAAAGAATGTTCTTTTATTAATGCCTGCGAAGGTTCGAAATATAGTACCAGTTTACTTCCTTCAATTTCTGTCAAAGGTGATATTTTGACATAAACTGAACTGGCGCCGCTCATTCCGTAAATCGCCTCATCTTCATGTCCTAACGACTTAAAGGACACTACACTCTGAGCCAATGATGCCTTACTTAAAAGAAATACAAGGGCTAATAAGGTAAAAAATTTATTCATTGGTTGTCGATATTAGTTTATTGCTTGAAACTCTACTCTAAAATAGTTGCCATTATCGTTACTACGGTATGATAACTCTCCACCCATTTCCTGGGTCATTAATTTTGCTATTGAAAGCCCCAAACCAAGCCTGTTTTCCACATGGCCCGATGCCTCGCTCAGGGTTTTTAACTTGTTAAACATCGTGTCTAACTCATAAAGCCCGATGGGACTGCCTTCATCAATTATTTCGAAAACAAACTTTTGGCGCTGCAGGCTGGTTTCAACCCTGATGTTATTATTTGTTTGCGAAAATTTTATTGCATTTGATAACAGGTTTTGAAATACCTGTCCGGCAAATACACGATCGAGGTTAACTACTATAGGGGAAGTGAATATATTGTCAACCAGGTGAATATTTTTCATTTGGGCCGTTTCAACAAGCCCCTTAAATACGTTGGTAACTTCGGTATTGGCATCAAAGATCTCAAGATTGAATTTCATTTCATCCGCCTCAATCTCTTTTACATCCATTAATTTATTAAGCAGGTATTGCATCTTTTCCGATGCTTCGGAAATATAGCCGATAAGTTCAAGCTGATCGGGGCTTAGCCGGTACTCCTCGTCTTTCAGCATGGTGTTACTCATGATGATGGAGCCAATCAGGTTTTTTAAATCGTGACCTGCTATGTTGATAAAACTATTTTTTTGATTATCGAGTTTGCGCAATTGCTCGTACTGGGCATCGATGATGGTGTTTTTTTCGTTGATGTCCCTGTATTGTTCCTTCAGTTGTTCGTTTGATTTGCCGATCAAAAGCTGCGAGCGTACATCCCGTTCAATTATTTTATAGCGGGCCCCCGGCACCAGGCACGAAATTAAGGCTATAATGAAAAAGAACTGGCCACCGTTGTTAATAACGAGGTCGAGCGTGTACTGGCTAAAAAGTTTAAAAAATATAGCCAATAGTACAAACGCAATAAAGGTTTGAACAACAGAATTAAACGGCTCCCAAAACACCTGTAAATTAAAAAACAGGAAGATGGCCGCGAACATGAGGTAATAAACATTTAATTGCTGTATATCGACGATATTGCAAAGGAATGCAGACGTTATCGATAATAAAAAGAGAGAAATATGCAACAATAACCGGAAATCGTAGTTTTTACGACGGAACAAACTGTAAAAACCATATATGACAAAGTCGGTGATAATACGTACTATTAAAAATTGTACCCAAAATGCATTGGCAAATATGAAATCGATAACAAAAAACAGGGGGTAAATAAAAAGTATTGTCCAGATAATATTATTAGTCTGATACCAGGCCTTTTTAGAAACTTCTTTTACGAATTCTTCTTTTGTTATTTGGACAAACATTCTTATTTATCTTAAAATATGATAATATTTTACCTGTCTATAAACTTAATCCGCATAAAGTAAATGAAAATAACAAAAAGTCATCACACATACTTATGCACATTTAAACATCTTATGAACTTACGCTTTGGTGAAAAATGTGCCTTAAGTTTTAAAATATGCACGCTTGCGCTTGTGTTAAGTGTTTTAATGTTCCCTCATATAGCAAAAAGCAATCCAAGTACTCCCACGGCGCGTTTGCTTGCTTTTAAAAGAGCCAAAAGTTTAGATAATGGTGTAAGCGTTTCGTGGTTAAACCAAACCTGGAATAAGGATGTTTTAACTGAAAATGCCTTAAAAACCGGCGATTTTACGCTTTTAAAACAACTTGGCTTTAAAAGCATAAGGCTTCCCGTTGCCTTTGAATTTTTTGAGAATCAGCAAATCCCTGATGAGCAAATATTTTCCCATATTGATAATATTGTTAAACAGTGCAGCTTATACGGGTTCAAGCTGATAATAGATTACCATGACGGCGATTTTAATGAAAATAATTTTCTTTTAGAGACAAAAAGGGTAATTGACCTATGGGTAAAGCTTACAAAACGGTATAAACACGTTAGCGCGGATGCACTTTTTTTTGAGCTTTATAACGAGCCGCCCCACATGAACCCTCCGATTTGGAAAGATGCGGCCTACAATATGGTAACGGCCATCCGGAAGATTGATAACAACCGTACGCTGATTATTGGGGCATCAAACTACAATAGTATTTACGAATTGAGCCGTTTCGTTAGGCTGGCCGATGAGAACATTATTTACACTTTTCATTTTTACGAACCCTTTTTATTTACCCACCAGGGCGCCGAATGGATAGGGGACCAGGAATCAACTGTTGGGGTACCATTTCCTTATAATGCGGAAAAATTTCCAATTATTAACCCAAAGGCAAAAAATACCGATGGAGAGAAAAATTATAAAGAATACCCTATTGATGGCAACGAACAATCGGTACGGGATAAGCTGCAGATAGTAAAAAACTGGGGAGACAAATATGATGTACCTATATTATGCGGCGAATATGGCGTATATAATAAATATGCTGATATTGATAGCAGGTGCAGGTATATTAAAACCGTGCGGCAAACCTTGAAAACGCTGAACATACCTGGTATTTTATGGGATTATAACAGCAATTTTTCGTTATTTAATGGTAGCCCGTCCATTGAAAACCTGCCGGATTGCATGAAAGAGGCCCTTAAATCACCCCGTTAACGCTGGTTTTTGCGAAAATGGTCTATTGGTGCAGTTTAATTTGTATAATCCCAAAAAAAATCAAGTAATTAGTGTTCATCAATTATAACCGGTCGGCATCGGTAAAGTAGGTTGACCCCGCCTAAAATGATAAATTTAATGTTGTTATAAATCGTTACCTTTGCCGAGTAATAAATCTTTATGAAATTTTTTGAAGAAAAGCGAAGGGAAGTCATGGTGCATATCGAAAAATTCATGCTTGACAAAAAGGATGAATATTTGAAGCCCATTGATACAATTTGGCAACCGTCTGATTTTTTGCCGGATTCATCCCGTGACACTTTTTTCAGTGAAATTAAGGAATTGCAGGAAAGCGCCCAGGGTTTATCTTATGACCTGATAGCAGTTTTAATTGGAGATACCATTACCGAGGAGGCTTTACCTACCTATGAATCGTGGCTAACCATGGTACAAGGTGTATCAGACAGCGAAGAAGGTGGCTGGATGCAGTGGACCCGCCACTGGACCGGCGAAGAAAACCGCCACGGCGATCTCCTAAACAAATATTTATACCTATCGGGCCGCGTAAATATGCGGATGATGGAGGTATCAACCCAATACCTTATTTCGGATGGTTTTGATATTGGCACCGGGCACGATCCTTACCGCAATTTTATTTATACCTCTTTCCAGGAACTGGCAACCAATGTTTCGCATCGCCGCGTGGCTTCTCAAGCCAAAAAGGACGGTGACACTTTACTATCCAAAATGTGCGGCGTAATTGCCAGCGACGAAGCCCGGCACGCAAAAGCTTATAAATATTTTATTGAAAAAATATTTGAGGTTGATGCCAACGAGGCTATGCTGGCGTTTGAAGATATGATGCGCAAGAAAATAGTGATGCCTGCGCATTTTTTACGCGAGGTAGGTTTAAAAATAGGCCAAACTTTTGGCCATTTTACCGATGCCGCGCAGCGCCTGGGTATATACACAGCTATTGACTACGTAGATATACTAAAGGAGCTTATTGAGGATTGGAAAATTGAAAGCCGCGTTGATTTAACCGAAACCGGCGAAAAAGCCCGCGATTATATTATGGCATTACCCGTGCGCCTTCTGCGTGTTGCCGAACGGATGAAGAACCCGATGCTCGAATATAAGTTCAGCTGGATAAACGGATAATAGTGATTGGCGGTTAGAGATTAGGTTTCTATTTTAATCAAACTTGAACTTTGGCCTCTAACCTATGCTAACTAATGCTAAGCTCCAGTCTCTAATCTCTGAAATCATCCTTCCAGTACAAAAGTTACTTCGCCATTGGCGGCTAAATCTTTGATCAGTTCGTTGAGGATAGATTCGATAGTCAGCGAATTTACGTCGTCCACGTAATGCTCAGACCGGGTAATATGCAATTCATGCCCCTTTACTTCGATACTGAATAAAACGCCATCGTAAAGTTCAGGCTGGCTTATTTCAACAATACCATTATTTATTTGCGTTAAAAAATCAACTTCGGTTTGGCGCTGCTCCTTAAACAGCGGGTTGAGCTTTTGCTGCAACAGGTGAACCAGTTCGCCGGGATGTATGGTTTTATGGATATTTAAAATTTTCATGGCTGTATGCGTTTCTTTTAATAATTACAACCGGAATGTTCATATTGTTTCAGTTTGATATAGGTTGCATTGCCAAATCCGTGTAGCTTTACATACCAATACCGAAGTATTACCAGCCGTATAGTTAAACATGAAAGCAAGGATTCATTTCGAAAATTATATCCAGATAGTTTTAGGCATTTTGTCGGCCGGGATGGGGATAAAAGGCTTCCTGCTTTCATCCAGTTTTATTGATGGCGGGGTTACCGGTATATCTATGCTGCTGGCCAAAATAATCGGTATGCCGGTTTCCATACTCATTTTCGCTATTAATATCCCTTTTATCGTTTTAGGTTACCGGCAGTTGGGTGGCTCCTTCGCCCTCAAAAGTTCTTTAGCCATTGCCGGGCTTTCGCTTTGCCTGGTATTCATTAATTTTCCGGATGTTACACATGATAAACTCCTGACAGCCGTTTTTGGCGGTGTTTTTTTAGGAGCGGGCGTTGGTCTGGCCATCAGGGGCGGGGCAGTGTTGGATGGTACCGAGATAGCTGCTTTGCTACTGAGCAAAAAAATGGAGCTTTTAAAAGTGAGCGATATCATCCTGTTATTTAACATTGTGATATTTTCTACTGCCTTGTTCTTTTTAGGGGTCGAATCGGCATTGTATTCCATCCTCACCTATTTTTCTGCATCAAAAATGATAGAATTTATCATCAATGGTATCGAGCGGTACACGAGCATTACAGTGGTTTCAAGCAAAGGGGAGGCCATAAGGGCGGCCATTTCGGCAAGGGGCCGGGGCGTAACGGTTTATGAGGGCAAGAGCGGCTATGGTAAGGATGGGCACATTAACGATCCGCGCGATATTGTTTTTACGGTGGCTACCCGGCTGGAAATCCCCGCTATAAAACAGGAGATTTTAACGATTGATCCATCGGCATTCATCGTTCAGCAAAGTATTGATGATACTACCGGCGGCCTTGTAAAACGAAAACGACATCATTCATAAAAAGAAAAAACAACTAATCTCTAATCTCCAGTCTCTAATTTACTAATCTATGAAATATAAATTACTCGGCCGTTCGGGCCTTAAAGTTTCTGAATTATGTCTTGGGTCGATGGGCTTTGGCACCGAGGCCGGCTGGGGCGCTGATAAAGAAACCAGCTTTGCTATTATGGATGCTTTTGCCAATGCCGGCGGCAATTTTATTGATACCGCCAATATATATAAACTGGGCACCAGCGAAAAAATAATAGGAGAATACCTGCATCACCACGATCGGGATTATTTTGTGGTAGCCACTAAATACTCGCTAAAGGATAATACTACTAACCCCAACGCATCCGGAAATAATCGCAAAAACATGATGCGCAGTGTTGAAGAAAGCCTGAGGCGATTAAAGACCGACTTTATCGACGTACTTTACCTGCACATATGGGATGATTTAACGCCCGTTGACGAAGTATTGCGTGGCCTGGATGACCTGATAAAACAGGGCAAGGTAAACTATGCAGCTATAAGCGATACGCCTGCCTGGGTAGTGGCCAAAGGAAATACCCTGGCCGAACTGATGGGCTGGAGCCAGTTTGTAGCCCTGCAGGTGGAGTACAGCCTGCTGGCACGCACAGCCGAAAGGGAGCTGATCCCCATGGCAAAACATTTTGGGATGACGGTTACGCCCTGGGCCCCGTTGGGTGGTGGCGCACTCACCGGTAAATACCTGCGCGGCGAACCGGGCCGGGTAAAACCCGAAAGTAACAGGCGCAGCCAGCGCAGCGAGGCTATTACCAAAGTAGTTATGGCTATTGCCGAAGAACTGGGTGTTTCGCCCGGTAACGTAGCATTAAAATGGACCATGCAGCAAGGGGTCTCATCCATACCGGTGGTAGGGGCCACAAAATTGAACCAGTTAGAGGATAATCTTAAAACTGTCGACGTCACACTGACGAACGATCACATCCAAAAATTAAACGATGCCAGCGCTATTGAACTGGGTTTCCCGGGTGATTTTTTTAGAGAAGATGGTGTTAAGATGAATAATTTCGGCGGTTTTTATGATAGGGTGGAGAAGAGGAGTTGAGGGATTTGAATGGAGTAGATGTGGTGGTCTCAAAAGTGAATTAATATTGCAGACAAAACTATATTTCACGACAACCAAATTCTCAGTTTCTCTGTGCCTTCTTTGTGGTTCGTGGTTAAAAAGATAGCTACGGAGAAATAGGGGAGTTCCGAGATATTACGGAGACGAAATATTGTTTGGTTTTTGAAACGGCTTCTCTACTTTAAATAGCATATCAATTTTCTTTAAAATGCATGCTCTGTAATAAATCATTTAAGTATAGCTTCGCCTCTGCTTCATCGGGCTTCTTGTATTCAATAAAGCCATTGATAAACCCTCCATTTTTATCATAATCCGAGGTGAATCTGATATACATAACATCTTTATCAAAGTCTCTCTCATGATATTCAAGGATAGCAAACCGGATATTATTAACGGTGATGATTTTCGCATCGTCAATGATACTGATATTTGTTTTTAACTCGCTGTGGCCCGAAAGAAGGGCAACCATCATCTTCTGATTACTTTCAAGGCTATGCCTGCGTTCCGGATATGCGGCAAACGAAGACAGATTCAGATAATAAATTAGCAAGCCATTTTTTATATAAATATGGTTTTGGAAATCTGATGCTCCATTTTTATCTTTTTGCCAATGGCTTAAATTCATTAGTTGCTGCACATTCAATTGTTCTGTTCCCTTTGGAAAGGTCATTTGCATAACTTCTGGCACCTGGCCGAAAACATGAACAGTATAAAGTAAGCAAATAATAATATACACCTTTCTCATTTTCTTGTTTATTAGGTTAATATTAAGGCCACGGAACTTCAGACGTCGTATGCGCTGATCGGATCAAGTAAACACCCTATTAATCTTTCAACGACACTGTCTGCAGAATATGATTTAAAATTGCGGAAGCGTCAACTTTGTCTGTTTTATAATTTAAGTCACCAATTTCTTTTAAAAAGTGATCTGGGGAGCTATGTTATAATTAACAACTTCGTATTGCAGGTAGGCTTTTCCAGTAAAGGTGGCCTTTATTGTCGTTCTAAGCCGCCTGTCGATTTCTTCAATCTCCTGCAAGGTTATAAGCGTATTTTTATGTAATCCAAAACTAATATCACTTATTTGTCCATCATGTTTAAAATAAAGGATATAACTCATAACTTCCTTATTATTTTTGAGGGAGTTCAATTTTTCACCTAAAACAGCAAATACAATTTGTTTAATCGCACCATTGTCAACTTGTATATCCGTTTTTAGGTGCATTGGTACAAACTTCCCCGATTTTTCTGCAGCAGTATAAGGAATGCCGTTATTGTATTTATTTTTCTTGCTGGAAATCACTATGTTATTTATTGTATCGAATGGTTTAGGATATTTTTGAATGATAAATGTGTCGTGTTTACCCTTAATTTCACCTGGTATTAACCGGGTTTGAGCGGAACACTTTGAAAGGGCAAACCAAATAAGCAAAAAGAAAATGATCTTTTTCATATAAGAATAGGTACTGCAATTAAGATTCAATTTCAGAGCGTTATCGCTTTTCGATCATGAAGCTTTCGGCTCAATCTTTCAGCAACACGGTCTGCAGAATATGATTTAAAATTGCGGAAGCGTCAACTTTGTCTTTTTTATTAAATTCTAAAATTCCGGATACGCCTCGATTGTTATTTCCACTAAAGAGAAAAAAACGATAAATACCTACATTTTCAACGATATAGTTAACTACGAGTATTGAATTGCCATTTATCTTTTCAATGTTCGCGGAATAAGTTGAATTGCCATGATACCATTCATCAAAACCGTTTTTCATCTGGATTAAGTGTTCTTCGGTTAAAACTCCGTTCTCAGTATGGAGTGACACGAGCACATTTTTGGCTCTGAAGATGCTTTCCATTTTTCGTTTTGCGATAGACCGCATGATGATCGGTTCGTTATTAAATTGTTTGCCCGCAAAAGACAAAGCATCCTCATGGTTTATTTTTTGCATGCTTGCGGGTAAATCTATTGTTGCCGCATCACTGAGTGAAATCCTGTTTTGGCCGTAGGAGAGGAGGCTGAAGGCCAATGCCCATATTAAAAAAACTATCTTTTTCATATCAATATTTATATTTTCTGATTTAAGGGCAATTTTTGGTTGCAACATTATCCGTACCGGTTGCAACGTCAATAATCAAGGGTTGGTAATTTGTTGAACCGTGCGGAGCATAATAAATGTTGATCTCACCTGAGAATAAAGTCATCAAAGCATATGCCCCGGCATCGCCTTGGGTTGCCGTTAGATGATCGTTTAGATAATCGCCACCATCCTGCTGATATTCGCCATCGAGCCTATCCTGCTCCGCTTGGGTTGAATAAGTTGAATTCAATAAATTTTGCATTGCGGGCCAATTGGTAATGGTAACAATATAATTGCCGGTCGCTGTTTCGGTTGTTACCTGTGCTTTGTTTTCGTAAAACTGTTTTGATGGCGTGCCGGCGCTTATTAATGCCTGGTTAGTTAAATTTTGAACCAAACTAAACACATCTGCAGGTGAAGGTCCCGTTCCCCCCGGATGCCCATGCGAATACCCAACGGTATAGCCGTTCGTGCTATTCCATGTGAAATCAGGGGCCCAGCCGCTGGCAGTACCCGGAGTTACTGGGGTATTCAGATAAGTGTTTCCCGTTAAGTTAGTCGCATTTTCATCAGTGCCATATTCAATACCTGTTGAGGTGGTTTCATTTAAAATCTTATTATTTTGCGCGGCTATAATTGCATTTGCAGCAAACGCACGTACAGCAGCTGCCTGTGCACAGGGATCGGGTACCGTATCAGCGACGGTTACTGTAACCGGGCAAGGCGTCGCAGGCGGAACAGGTGGTGGTAAGCCGCCGTCTCCATCGCCGCCAGGCGTAGGGGAGGGCACGGGCACATCTGGTACAAATCGCGCCGCATCAGCCGGTGGCGTAGTGGGGGGCGGTGTTGTGCATGGTGTCGGGCTTGGCGATGTGGGGCTGCCGCCGCCGCCGCTTGATGTCGCCGTGCTTGATGAGCAGGTAGTGTAAAGGTATATGGATGAAACCAGTTCACCATCCTGGTAAGTATCCAGGTACCATGCCAGGCAATCGCTTATCGCATTCACGTCGGCATGAAAACGGCCGGTGGCAACGCTGGTTGTATGCTGGCTAACGGATGTAGTGTTAGCAGCGGCGGCATCAGGTGCGGGCGGCAGCAACGTGCCATTTTTATAACCATAGCTGCTAATAAACTTTCCTGTAGGGGTAAAATATACTACTACGCCACTAAAATTCGGGTCGCGCTTTCGGTAAGTAGTTAAATCAAGCTTGCTCATATCATTGTTAACATAAGCCGAATCGGCAATAATGGTCATTACATACGCCTGGTAACCTTTACCATCATACAGCAATAAAAACGAACTGCGGCTGTATTTTTTATTGTAAAGTACGTTACCGTTGGTCATATTTTTAAAATCGGAACTAATTTTCTGCGAAGCAGGATCAATGGGCAGTTCAACTACACCCGTATTGTACCTGGTATAACTTGCGCCACGGGCCCAATCGGGTTTAATATGCTTTGTGTAATCAAATATACCATTTGATGCCGCGTTTAAAGTCCTCGTTTTTACATTGGCTGTACTGGCTAAAGTGCCAGGATAAGTGCTTTCGTACCATGCTTTGGCCTGGCTTATTACCGGTGGGCCAACGGTTGATGTATTTGCACCGCGATTATCTTTTTTACAACTGTGCAGGATAAGGATGATGATAAAAGTGAGGAAAACAGCGGCAGATAATTTTTTTAGCGTATTGTTTATTTTCATTGTGACAGGCCGGGTTAATTATTAAGCTAAAGTTAATGTTTAACTTATATTATACCTGTAACAATTCGATTACAACTGATCATGTTTTCAATCCGGCAGGTAAATGAGTTGCCGCTCCGGCCCGTTTTGTGTGTTACCGCTTTGAACCTTGCCGCAAACATCCAGCAAAAAACCCCGCTGTGCCAAAACACAACGGGGTTTAATTTTAAATATTTTCGCGAGCCTTCAGTTGCAGCTTCTTTCGGTCTTCCGGACTTTACCGACTTTCGGACTTAAAGAAACTTACTTCTGCTCTTCTTCTTCCGGCTTTTTTGTTTCGCTTTCGCCTTTATGCCTGGCAACAATTTTTATTTCGTTGCTTTCTTTGTCGTAGTCAATTTCCATGGTATCACCTTCGCCAAGTTCACCTTTCAGTATTTCTTCGGCAATCGGGTCTTCCAGGTATTTTTGGATGGCGCGTTTTAACGGCCGTGCACCAAACTGGCTATCGTAACCTTTATCGGCAATAAACTCCTTGGCGCCTAAGGTAAGCTCAATTTTAAAGCCTAACTGGTTAACCCTGCTAAACAGGTAAGCGAGCTCGATATCGATAATTTTGAAAATCTCATCTTTTCCAAGCGAGTTAAACACAATTACGTCATCAATCCGGTTCAAAAATTCAGGAGCGAAGGCGCGTTTCAATGCGTTCTCAATCACCCCTCTTGAATGAGAGTCTGCCTGTACTGTTTTGGCATTGGTAGTAAAACCTACACCCTGGCCAAAGTCCTTCAGCTGGCGTGCGCCAATGTTTGAGGTCATGATGATGATGGTATTCCGGAAATCAACTTTGCGGCCCAATGAGTCGGTAAGTTGTCCTTCATCAAGCACCTGCAGCAGTATGTTAAATACATCAGGGTGTGCTTTTTCAATTTCATCAAGCAATACTACGGCATAAGGTTTACGGCGTACCTTTTCGGTAAGCTGTCCGCCTTCTTCGTAACCAACATAGCCCGGGGGCGCACCCACCAAACGCGATACAGCGAATTTTTCCATGTATTCGCTCATGTCAATCTGTATCAGGGCATCCTCGGTATCAAACATAAATCGCGAAAGCTCTTTTGCCAGTTCGGTTTTACCCACACCGGTAGGGCCCAGGAATATGAACGAGCCAATTGGCTTTTTAGGATCTTTTAAGCCGGCACGGGTCCTTTGGATGGCGCGGGTTAATTTCTTGATAGCGTCTTCCTGGCCAATTACTTTGCTGCCAACGGTATCAGCCATATTTAACAGCTTGTGGCTGTCGGCCTGGCCCACACGCTGAACCGGGATCCCGGTCATCATGCTAACTACTTCGGCAACATTATCTTCGGTTACGGTATAACGTTTTGATTTGGTTTCGGCCTCCCAAATGGCTTTGGCCTGCTCCAATTCTTCCAGCAAATGCTTTTCAGTATCTCGTAGTTTGGCAGCCTCTTCGTATTTCTGGCTGCGTACCACTTTATTCTTTTCTATCTTGATTTGCTCAATCTTTTGCTCAATATCCAAAATGTTTTGTGGCACATGGATATTGGTTAAGTGAACACGCGATCCTGATTCATCCAGCGCATCAATTGCCTTGTCGGGCAAAAAGCGATCTGTGATGTATCTTGTAGTTAAAGCAACACAGGCGTTAATAGCCTCGGGGGTATAAGTAACGCCGTGGTGTTCTTCGTATTTTTCTTTAATGCGATTGAGGATCTCAATGGTTTCATCAGGTGTAGCCGGTTCAACCATCACCTTTTGGAAACGACGATCCAAAGCGCCATCCTTTTCAATATACTGGCGGTACTCATCTAAAGTTGTTGCGCCAATGCATTGTATTTCGCCGCGCGCCAGGGCGGGTTTAAACATATTGGAAGCATCCAGCGAGCCAGAAGCGCCGCCAGCGCCAACTATGGTATGTATTTCGTCGATAAATAAAATAACGTCGGGTGATTTTTCCAGTTCGTTCATTACCGCTTTCATCCGTTCCTCAAACTGACCGCGATACTTGGTACCGGCCACCAGCGAAGCTAAATCAAGCGTTACAACGCGTTTGTTAAATAGCACTCGCGAAACTTTGCGCTGCACAATGCGTAAGGCCAAACCTTCGGCAATAGCCGATTTACCTACACCTGGTTCGCCTATTAAAATAGGATTGTTCTTTTTACGACGCGACAGGATCTGCGATACGCGTTCAATTTCTTTCTCGCGGCCGACAATAGGATCAAGGCGACCGTCTTCGGCAGCTTTGGTTAAGTCGCGGCCAAAATTATCAAGCACCGGGGTTTTTGATTTAATATCCGATACTTTTTTAGGCTGGCTAAATGCCTCTTCTTCTTTAAAGTCATCGTCGCCGCCGGTTGGTGATCCGGGCATTTCGTCGGTAACATCGTTTTTATGCGATTCAACTTCGCTTTTGAAAATTTCGTAATTCACGTGAAACTGCATTAGTATCTGTGAAGCAATGTTATCTTCATCGCGAAGGATGGACAGTAACAGATGTTCGGTACCTATCACATCGCTTTTAAAAATTTTTGCCTCCAGGTAGGTTATCTTTAATACTTTTTCGGCTTGTTTGGTTAAAGGGATGCTCCCGATGTGCACATTGGTGCCGATGGTGCCTTTTACAGCGTCTTCAACAGAGCGCCGCAGTTTTGCTGTGTCAACAGCCAGTTCTTTTAAGAGTTTAATTGCTACGCCGTCCCCGTCCCTGATCAATCCCAATAAAAGGTGCTCAGTGCCAATATAGTCATGCCCAAGGCGCAGGGCCTCCTCTCTGCTATATTGAATAACGTCCTTTACCCGCGGCGAAAATTTAGCTTCCATATATATCCTTCCGATTTATGAACGCCCTAATGTATTAATTTGTTTCAATACAGCGGGCGAGATTCTTTTACACTTATCAACAATATTATTGCCAAGTTTTTAAGTTGATTATAAAGCAGACATTAAGATGATATACAATATAATAAACCCAAATAATTTTTAGCAATTTTATAATAAAAACCCACAATTGCAACGATTTTTATAAAAAAATCATTGATTAATATATTTTTGATAGAAAAAACAACAAATAGTTTAATTAAAGGTACGTACGGATAACCCTTAATATGACAATACCGGACAAATTAGTCAATTGTATGACAATACGGCATTAACGAACGTTACAGTAACGTTAAATTTGTGTATAACTTATTTACGGCAAAACATAAATCAGGGTTTCCTGGCGCCCTCTTTTTTTGCCGGTGCCGATGAAATTGCCCACTGTGTATAATACGGGTAACACATTAAAAAACCCGATGGTTTAGATGGTAATTTCAGGGCGTTCTTTTTTTCAGCGTTTGCGCTAAACAGTATAAAAATACTGAAGATCGCCCTCAAAGCAGCATTTTTTATAAATTTTTATGGCTGTGAACCAAAACGGGGTCAATTAGCAAAAAGTGTAAACACTATTATAGGATTGATTGTGTTGTTCCAAAGCGCGAAACGGCTGTTTATCAGCAACTTGCTGGTGTGGTGGTTGAAAAGCCCATTTTTGATAGTATTGATTGTCAGTTACTTATAAAAATCGTGTAATTTTTTAAAACGTGAATTGATTGATAATGAGCATGTTTCACAGCGTTCCGGGGTGTTCCGCATGCAAAAAAACGGAACACCGGAACGCTTGAGTAGCTCGGACGCTCAATACCTTGGAAGTAAAAAGAATATTTTTAAATGCCGCGATTTCTCTAAATCAACCCCGATAAGCTTAAATCCAATAATCTATTTTGATATAGGTATTCCGTCAATTTTCACTCATATTTGTGCCTGTATTTAGCGGGTTCCGCTAATTCAACTCAATAAATCAAAATTCAATAACTTACTAACTATATCTATGGCAGACGAAAAGATAATTTTTTCAATGGCGGGTGTCAGCAAAGTTTACCCACCGCAGAAAACAGTTTTAAAAAATATTTATTTATCCTTTTTTTACGGCGCTAAAATCGGGGTTATCGGTTTAAACGGTTCTGGTAAGTCATCGCTGTTAAAAATTATAGCCGGTATAGATAAAACAAACATTGGCGAGGTGGTTTTTTCGCCGGGATATACTGTTGGCTACCTGAGCCAGGAGCCGGAGCTCGATCCCAATAAAACCGTTAAGGAAGTGGTGGAAGAAGGGGTTTCCGAAACTACGGCCTTGTTAAAAGAGTACGAATAAATCAACGAAAAATTCGGCCTGGAGGAATATTACAGCGATGCCGATAAAATGGATAAGCTGATGAACCGCCAGGGCGAGCTGCAGGATAAAATTGATGCCGTGAACGCATGGGAACTGGACGTAAAGCTGGAGCGTGCGATGGATGCCCTGCGCTGCCCTGACCCGGATACTAAAATCTCTGTGCTTTCGGGTGGCGAACGCCGCCGGGTGGCTTTATGCCGTTTATTATTGCAGGAGCCGGATGTTTTACTGCTGGACGAACCTACCAACCACCTGGATGCAGAATCAATTGATTGGCTGGAGCAGCACCTTAAACAATACAAAGGCACCGTAATAGCCGTAACCCACGACCGTTACTTTTTGGATAACGTTGCCGGCTGGATACTGGAACTCGACAGGGGAGAAGGTATCCCCTGGAAAGGCAATTACTCATCGTGGCTGGATCAAAAAGCCAAACGTTTGGCGCAGGAAGACAAAACCGAAAGCAAACGCCAGAAAACACTGGAGCGCGAGCTGGAATGGGTTAGGATGGGGCCGAAGGGCCGCCACGCCAAATCGAAAGCCCGTTTATCCAACTATGATAAATTAGCGTCGGAAGAAACAAAGGATAGGGAAGAAAAACTGGAGTTATTTATCCCGCCCGGTCCGCGTTTGGGTAACGTGGTTATTGAGGCCAATGGCGTGAGCAAATCGTATGGCGAAAAACTTTTGTTTGATAACCTCAACTTTTCGTTGCCGCCGGCCGGTATTGTAGGCATTATTGGGCCGAATGGCGCGGGTAAAACAACACTGTTTAGGCTGATAACCGGGCAGGATCAGCCAGATGCGGGCACCTTCCGCGTTGGCGAAACCGTTCACCTGGGGTATGTTGACCAGATGCACGATGACCTGGACCCTAACAAATCGGTTTGGGAAAATGTAACCGGTGGCCTGGAAACCATTATGGTGGGCAACCGGCCCATCAACTCAAGAGCCTATGTATCCCGGTTTAACTTTAACGGCGCCGATCAGCAAAAAAAGGTAGGCGTGTTATCAGGCGGGGAGCGTAACCGGGTACATCTATCGATCACCCTAAAAAAAGGATCAAATGTGCTGCTGCTGGATGAGCCAACTAATGATATCGACGTAAACACCCTGCGCGCACTGGAAGAAGCCCTGGAAAACTTTGGCGGCTGCGCAGTTGTGATCAGTCACGACCGTTGGTTCCTGGATAGGATATGTACTCACATCCTTGCCTTTGAAGGCAACAGCCAGGTTTACTTTTTCGAAGGAAACTATAGCGATTACGAGGAAAATAGAAAAAAACGTTTGGGAGATATTGCTCCGAAGCGGATTAAGTATAAGAAGCTGACGGTGTAAACGATGATATAAGACTTCCGAAGTTTTGAAAACTTCGGAAGTCTGTTAACGAACAGCCTCCTGAACCGGATCAACATCAACCTAACACCATGCAATCGCTCAAAAACCACAAAAAACCGGTAAATACTACATTTGGTGTTATTCTGTTCTTTAGTTTTTGGGCAGGGCTGATCCTTGCTGGTTTTTCGATAACGCTTTACGAAGCAACTTTTATCCCGTTTTATGTAGCCGTTATAATTTATATCGGCCCCGCTCTCTTGTTAACGCCGCTGGTGTTGAAAATGCTGTTTCGTGAGCGGCCCAGATACGTTGTTGTGAAATGCTTTATGATAGCCATTGGTAACGTAGCCGGCATGGGTGGCATACTGCTTTATACATTTATGGCGGTTAATTTTTATAATGTGGACGATAGCGCGGTAACTACCCAAAAAGTGCCGATTGTTGCCCGTGGGTTTAATAAATACAAAACCAGCACTGTCCCTTATGTTGTTGTAAAGTACAAAAACTTGAGTAAGGAGTTTCAATGCCCGTATGATTATTCCCCGGTTTACGAATTTCACGAGTTACAGGTAACGGTCAATCGGGGCTATTTTGGTTTTGATGTGGTGAAAAAGGAGGAGTTTTTGAAATAACACTGGTTAAGATTTGACAACTTTTTGAAAGTTGTCAAATCTCTCCTCAAATTTTTAAATTCCCTCAAATTTTCAAATTGCCATTCTACCAAACCTTTACCCTGGCAGTATCCGCCCGATACATTTTATTTTCCGGCTTTACGTTAAATGCTTTGTAAAACGACGGCATGTTTGACATTGGGCCGTTGGTACGGTACATGGCCGGCGAATGCGGGTTGGTGTTGATATTTAAGCGGGTAGCTTCATCGCTGATCTTCATACGCCATAGTTGCGCGAGCGACAGGAAGAACCGCTGATCTGGTGTAAAACCATCAATTTTAGCATCCCCTTTGCCTTGTTCTGTCCTTTTAAACGCTTCATAGGCAATTTGCATCCCACCGTTATCTGCCAGGTTTTCGCCCTGGGTTAAGGCGCCTTTTACGTGGATGCCATTTAACACCGTATAACCATCGTACTGATTGATTAACACCTGTACACGTTGTTTAAATTTCGCAGCATCGTCGGCTGTCCACCAGTCTTTAAGGTTGCCATCTTTATCGTACTGCCGTCCCTGGTCGTCAAAACCATGGGTCATTTCATGACCTATTACCACGCCTATCGCACCGTAATTGATGGCATCGTCGGCATCCTTATCAAAAAACGGAAACTGCAGTATGCCTGCCGGGAAGACGATTTCATTATTGGTGGGGTTATTATAAGCGTCCACTGTTGATGGTGTCATAAACCATTCCGACTTATCAACCGGCTTGCCCAGTTTTTTTAATTGCTCGTTATAATTGTGCTTTGCGATGGATTTCATGTTTTGATAATAAGCATCCTTACTGATCCCTACATCATCATACTTTTTCCATTTATCGGGATAGCCAATTTTAACCGTGAAGGCAGCCAGCTTTTCGAGGGCCTTTGTTTTGGTTGCTGCGCTCATCCAATCCAGCTTTTCGATGCGCGATTTATAAACGGCTTTCAGGTTGGCAACCATTGCGGCCATCCGGGTTTTAGCATCAGGCGGAAAATATTTGGCAACGTAAATCTGTCCCAGCAACTCGCCCAGCCCGTTATCAATGGTCGAAACCATTTCGCGCCAGCGTGGCTGGGCCACTTTTTGCCCTTGCAGTGCTTTGTTGTAAAACGCAAAATGAGCATCCCTGAAATCCTTGCCCAGGGCCGCGGCCGCGCCGTCCAGGGCCATAAAGGTTACCTTATCTTTCCAAACATCAATTGGCTGCGACTTTAATAACTTGTCCAATGCGACGTAATAGTTAGGCTGACCAACCAAAATTGTATCCGCCTTTATATTCATGCGGTGAAATAAATCCTTCACGTCAATATCCGGCATTTGCTTCTGGAAATCGGCTACGGAAAGTTTGTGATAGTTTTTAACCGGGTCGCGCAATTCAACGGGGGCTAAATGCGATTGTGCGATAGCGGTTTCCAGTTTTAAAATATCTGCAGCTTTTTTGTTTGCTGTTGCAGCATCCGCACCTGTCAGCGTGAAAAGCTTTGCGATGTAGGTTGTATAAGCGGCGCGTATTTTTATCGTAGCGGAGTCGGTATTAAAATAGTAGTCCCGATCTGGCATACCCAGGCCGGTTTGGTCAAAGTGGGCCACGTTCATTTTGCTGTTGCGGTCGTCGGGAGAAACATAAAAGCCAAATAAAAAGCCATCGCCATCATTAAACGAATCGGCCGATATATTTACCAGGTCCTTGTAGTCTTTAACGGTGCTTATTTTTGACAGTAAAGGTTTTGCGGGTTCGTAACCCAATTTGTCCATGGCAGTGGTATCCATGCCGCTCAGGTACAGGTCGCCAACCTTTTGTTCCTTGCTGCCTTTATCGTTGTTTTGTTTTGAAACTTCTTCCAAAATATCATGCAGTTGCTTTTTGTTGTCAACTGTCATGGTATACATACCACCCCAGCCGGTTTCTGACGGTGGTATCTTGGTGTTTTTTATCCACTTGCCATTTACATACATGAAAAAATTATCAGCAGGATTCACCGTGGTATCCATGCCCGATTTATCAAAAAATACGGTTCGTTTTGAATTGGTCGAATTGTTATGGCAAGCCACTAACAATAACGTGGCCGCTGCCAGCCAAACCCGGTTTGTTGATCTCATGTTTGATTTTTTTTGAAAGATAAAAGTAGTAAACATAAATCGAGAAAAGCAAAATGAAATGTCGTGCCCACCTTCGGCCGCATACATGCTTAGCTTCAACGCGCTTGAGTAGTTACAATCTGCTAGTTTGCTGCCTGTTAATATTAACCAGATTGTTAACAAATAAATCACATCAACTTCACGTTTATATGAAAGTATATCGCTTATTTTTATAGACCTGAAAAACAGGTCATTATATTCACCTAAAATAATTGACATGACCTGGAGAAAATTTAGCGGCGAAATCATTCAATCGCCAATCATCGAAGAGGTTGAAAAGGCCATTGAAAGGGAAACCAACCTGGGGAATAAACTTAAGGTTTGTATCGGCACCGATTCGCAGGTAAAGGGCAATGTTACCGATTTTGCTACTGTAATAGTGTTTTTACGCGAGCAACGGGGCGGGTTTATGTTTATACACCAGGAACGTACATCGCAAAAAATGAGTATCAAAGAGCGTATGTTAAGTGAGGTGCAAAAATCAATTGATATTGCCTATAAGCTTTGCGATTTACTAGACCTTTATGATGTTGACCTGGAAGTACACGCCGACATTAACACCAACCCTATGTTTAAATCGAACCAGGCGTTGCACGAGGCCATGGGTTACATTTTAAGTATGGGTTTTGTATTTAAGGCTAAGCCCGAAGCGTTTGCCAGTTCGTATTGCGCCAATAAAATAGTGCAGTAAATTATTTTGCATGATGCATCTGCAGAAGGACTCTGTTCCTCCTGTGGCTATCTCTCCCCCAAAAAATCCGGAAATAAGGCCGGTTAAATTCCTATCCTCTAAATATTTCCCTAATTTCAGCCGGGCTAAAGACCTCAGGTATGGAAGAAGTTATAATCAGGCGTGCTAATTTGGATGATTTGCCAACGCTGCTTGAATTTGAGCAGGGCATTGCCGCTTTTGAGCGACCCTTAGATTCGACATTGAAAGAAGGTGAGATCCATTATTATGATCTGGCTGAATTAATTGCTATACCGGATGCCGAGGTACTCGTAGCGCAATTGGACGAAGAATTAATTGGCAGCGGTTATGCCCGTATTTTTAAAGCCAAGGATTATCAGAAACATTTGCAATATGCCCACCTGGGATTTATGTATGTAAAGCCGGCGCACCGGGGCAAAGGCGTGAACAACAAAATTTTGGAGGCGTTAAAGCACTGGTGCCTCGAAAACAATATCAACGAAATGCGGCTGGAAGTTTATCATAATAACGATGGGGCCATCAGGGCTTATGAAAAGGCTGGCTTTAAAGCAAATTTATTGGAAATGCGGATAGGATTGAACGAATTGTAAAAACCGCCGGCGCGATAATCTCGTTGATTGATCATACATGAAAACTTACCATCTAAAATCAGAACAAGCTATACCCATTAGTTTAGCGCAGGCATGGGAATTTTTCTCATCGCCGCTAAACCTCGAAAAAATTACGCCGGATGATATGGAATTTATCGTGACCTCGAAGTTTGAAGCTAACGAAAAAGTTTATGCCGGGATGATCATCACCTATAAAGTTTCGCCGCTGCTTGGGATAAAGATGAATTGGATGACCGAGATAACTCATGTAAAAGAGGGGGAATATTTTGTGGACGAACAGCGTTTTGGTCCCTTTGCCCTGTGGCATCACCAGCATCATTTTAAAGCAATAGAAGGTGGCGTACTGATGACCGATATTTTACATTATGCCATTCCTTACGGTATTATCGGCCGCTGGGCAAATGCTTTAATCGTAGCCAAGCAAGTAAAAACGATTTTCCAATTCCGGGAAAAAGCCGTTGAAAAGTTATTTGGGAAGTTTTAGCTGAAAGCTAAAAGCAAAAGGCCGAAAGCAAAAAAATGAGCTGAAGGCTGAAAGCAAAAAGCCGAAAGCTATTTATCGTAATAGTTTTCGGCTTTTTGCCTTTATGTCTTTTTTCAAGCTTTCAGCTTTGGTCTTTCCGCTTTCAGCTAATTATCGGTAATCCAACCGGTAAATAAAGGCCAGGGAAAAAGTTGTGCCTACGCCGGTATTCCTTCCGGTTAAAAATTGGCCGCCGGTAACGAAAAGCGAAATTTCGTGGCTGAACGAGTGGCCGTAGCTTAATGATGCCTGTATAAACGAAAAGTCTTTATTGGTTTCGGGTATTGCAGATACAAACGATTTATCGGTACTCCAGGAGTTGATGCCGCTTACCGTTGCCGATACCTGGTTTTCAAATTCTTCATCGAGCGATAAGCCGAAGGTAGCGTTCCAACGGTTTTGTATGGGGCCGGTGCTTCCGCCAAAATATTGACGAACGCCATCGGCAGCATTAAAATAAGCACTTAAATTACCAATGGGGGCCGAGCCCGAAAAGGCCAGCTTTAACTCACCACCCTCTTTACCATATCCCAAGCCAGGATTATTGCTGTACGTTGGTGTTATTGCAGTACCCTGAAGTGAGAAGTAATAAATAAAATCAATATTGGCCAGGTAATACCTAATGCCGGTTTCAAGATCGGTTAATCCCGATGAGGTGGCTGTTTTAGTATTGTTTTGGCTGTATTGATTATATACATACGGGAGACTTGCCACCGCTGCAAAACGCCTGCTGATACCGTATTCGGCGTATAAGGTTGCGCCTATGGATGTGTATTTTCCGCCGTTAGCAAATGGTTTTTTAACGCCGGTGGAATCCCATTGCGAGTTGGCGAAAAAATAACTAACCGACGGTGATATCAACAACCTGCCAGGCCGAACAGGGAAGCCACCATCGGCAAAACTGTTGTTTTTGGAGATTGTTAAAAAGATGATTGCAAGAAAAATGGTTTTTGTAAAGGTTTTTAAAAGCCTCATGATTTTTTTTGTTTAAAACAGTGCAAACGTATCGCGCATCCATCGGCCCTCGTACACGTTGTACTTCTTCCCAATCTCGTGCCCCAGGTCCCTGAAAATGATCAGGTGTTTTGGGCATCGTATCCCGTTGTAAAGTGTGTACACATTATTTGGCGGTGCTATCGGATCAACTAAACCCATGCCAACCAGTGTTGGGCATTCAAGATCGGTGGCAAAATTCTTGGCGTCAAAATAATCAAGGTTATCAAGCACTTTTTCCATCGTCAGGTCAGGGCGTGTCGTAATATACTTCCTGATGTCGATAAATGGCCAGTCAACCTCGTCGACCAAATTGCGTACATCACTTAAAATAGGATTCGCAGCCGAACAGAAGCTTATACGTTTATCGATGCTGGAAGTTGCAACGGCCAAAAATCCGCCCAAACTACCGCCTGCCGCTATGATGTTATCGTGCCTTAATTCAGGCCGGCTGTAAATAAAATCGACAGCGCGCACGCAATCCATTACCGCACCACGTAGCACATACCTGTTCTTATCTTCGAGATTTAATACTATATAACTTTCGCGCCTAACATTTATCACGTCGCGGCTATAGCCCGATCCCCTGATGTTGATGGTGAATATGGCTATATCCGGGTCGGTGCCAAACATCGGACCCAGGGTAACCTGGTAGCCCGGCAGGCCGAGGAGCACGGCAAATTTTTTGTTTTTGTTTTTGGTGATGGGTTCCGTTAAAAACCCGCGGATAACCAAGCCATCGAGCGATTTCATTTCTACCTTAAATACCCGGCGATTGTCTTTGGCCGAATCGGGCATTTCGGTGATCTTATATTCAGGCTTTACTTTGTCCAGTTCGAGTTTTGCCTGGTGCCAAAACGATTCAAAATCAGCCGGCTTAGCGTGTCCCGATTGAATCTCAGTTGGTTTGATGCCAAAAGCTTTGCGGGTGGTATCGTCATAATCAGCTACGTTGATCATGAAGTTTATTTTATAAAAGCCTGGCTTTAAACCGGGGATTTCAAAATCATATCGGCCCGAGCCATTGCTCCCTATTTTTACCCGTATCGAATCGGCACGCACTTTTTTGTTAGCTTCAGTGGTTACGATGTATGATATTTTACCCGACTCCGCATTTTTATAAGAGTTATTCACGGCAAATGTGAATGATGCCGTCGACCCAAAAATACCATCGTTGCTGTGCGGTGTTAAAACTGTGGTTACTTCGCCATTCTTTTCGTCCTGTGCAAAAGCCTGCTGTAAGCCGGTAAGGGCAAACAGGCAGCAAACTAAAACGATATTTTTTGTAAAAGCATTTATCATAGTAACTCTTATTAAGCCGGCAAAGAAAAACTTTAATCACGGAGACGCAGATTTTTAACCGGCAAATTCCCCACGACAAATCTTGTTTAACAATTCCTTATGGCTATTTCCGTGCCGAAATTTACAAATCATTATTTGGCATTAACGAATATAGCTGAATCCCGGTTCTTTTTAGTTAATTTTTTATCAATATAGGGGGTTAGTTGTTCACAACTGCATTGTTGTGCACTTCACAATTTGTTATGGTATTCTGAATTTTTCCCGCAACCACAGGTTTTGAAACATAAAATAGTTTAAATCAACCTCATGTGTGGAGTTTGCTACACACACATACTCTTTACTGTTGCTGCTGATGTGGTTAAACAAAGCCATGCTGCAACGTGGCGGGCAAAACTGATCGAGCAAACCAATACCCATTAACACAGGACATTTTACCATCGGCGCAAAATTTTGCGGATCGAAGTAATCAAATGTGCTGAAGAATTTATCCCAGGTAAAATTGGGGTGCATATCGTTATACTTTCTGAATACTTTAAAGGGGAAAACCTGTTGTTGGTATGAGGAAGAGATATTCATATTGTCGTGAATATCGGCAAACAGTGGAACCTGCATGGTTAGCAGTTTAACCCGTTTATCCAATGCGGCAGTTATCAGTGCCAGGGCGCCCCCTTGGCTGCCACCTTCCACAAAAATCTTCGAGGTATCAATACCCAGGCTCTCATGCGAACACAAAAAATCGAGGCCGCGGATGCAATCCATATAAACGCCGCGGTATATGTATTTGTCTCTATTCTCCACGTTTACCAGGCAATAGTTATCGGTACCTATGCTGATGACGTCTTTACTGTTGCCGTTCCCGCGCACATTCAAATCAAAGGCTATGAAGTCGTCGTTATCCATGTTGGGATTCAGCGCCACCACATAACCGGGCACGCGGTAATGTACCGGGAACTTACTGCCATCGCGGGGAATAACCAGCCAACCACGGATCACCAGGTCGCCGTACGAATGCATTTCTACAGCATAAACCTTTTTTCTGTCGGTCGACAGATCCTTACGTTCCAGACAACGGTATTTGGGCACAACTTTTTCCAATTGCTCGCGCGATTGTTTCCAGAAAGCCTCGAAATCAGCCGGTTTATGCAGTTGTGAGCGGATTTCCTGCGGATCAACACCAAAAACTTTTCTTACGGTATCATCATACTCGCCCGTATTCACCATAAAATTAAGGTGGTAAAATCCGGATGGTTTGGGTAATAGTTTAACGGATATTTCTTTGGTTGCGCCGCCGCGAATGGCCAGGTGAACGGAATCGAGCCGCACTTTTTTGCCCTCATCGGTAGTCAGCAGGTACGATATTTTGCCTTCTTTATACTGGTTGGTATTGTTTTGTATCTGCAATTTGTAAACGATCTCCTCATTTTTTTTGAAGAGGGCATTTTCGTTTTTAGGTGTCGGTTTCAAAATAATGTCGCCTGTTTCGGCAGTTTCCTGCTCCTGGGCGGTTGCCTTCAGCATATTACCTGCAATAAGCAGCAGGGTAAAACATAGTAACAAGCTAAACTTTTTCATAATTATAATTTTATAATTGCGACAATTGATCCGCCATAGCCCAGGCCGGTATTGATGCCATACGGCACGTAATAACCGCCCACAAACATGGAGAACCTGCGTGTAAAGGTGTGACCGAGATTTAATTGCGGCTTAACAAAAGCATAATCCCGCTCGGCGTTATAATTGATGTTAAAAGATTTGTTTGGACTGAAGGAGCGCATTACCGAAATATCAAAACTGACCTGGTTATGCCAGCTGATGGGGTAGCCAACGGTCGCCAGGAAACTTACCTGGTCGGGCCCCTGGAAGTTGAAATAACGGCGGTATGCTGCTTCGGTATTAAAATAACCTTTGTCAGCGATAAAATCAGGCAGGGCGCCGCAGAACATAAGTTTTACTTCGGTGCCATAATAGCCCAGGCCCAGTGGCGAAGTGCCGTTAACCGCGGTATAAAGCGGAACAACGCCCGATACCTGTACCGAAAGAAAGCGCTTGAAACTGTAGTTTGCCAAATTGTAACTTAGCCCCGCAACCATATCACCCGCGCCCTGGCTGATGATTGATTTACCGGCGCTGATGGTGTTTACCTGGTACAAATATGGTACGCTAACAATTAAATCTAACCGGCGACTGATGCCATAACCTAAATAAAGATTGGCCGACATGGAGGTATATCGTGCGCCGGGCGCACCCTTTACATAGTTGCCATAAACATCGTAATGATTGGTTTGGGTGTAATAGTTAAATGAGGGGACTACGAGGTCGCGGTATTTACCGATGGGGAAGCCGGCGTACACTTTATACGGCCGGATAAAACCAACAAGCAGGAGTATTGCAAACGCAAATAAACGCAGTTTTTTCATCAGTATTAAATTCGTGTGATCCGGCTAATCGTTACTCCACAATCCCTTTTGGCCTTGGTTTGTACTTAACCAAAAAGTCGGATTTGCGGATGTAATGGTTCAACGGTTCTTCGATAAGCTTGAAAAGCGTTACCGAAACGGCGTTTAATACGATAAAAAGGTAAATAAGGTTTAACCAGTCGTATTCAAAAGGCGAATGCCATTCAACATTCCATTTATCGTACAGGCTAAACACATAGTCGTTTAAATGATTGATGCTATTGCGGAGGAGGGTTGAAAACCACCCTAAGTGAATGAGGTAGAAGATGTAGGAGCTCTTGCCCAGCAGTTCGATAAACGGTAATGCCAGGAATTTTTTGAACAGGGTAGTTTCCGTAAGGATGCCGTAAAAAAACAGGGCAACCGCTATGCATAGTACATAATTATTGGTGATAATGCCAACGGGACTTTCCACTCCTGCATTCCAGCCCTTGGGGATCGGCTGTAAGGCCATCACAAAAACACAAACAAATATCAGCAGGAAACTGGTATAGGTAAAGTTAAATTTACTGGTGCGGCTGAAGCCGTTTTTGAGCACATACCTGGCCAGTTGCACACCTACAAAAAACTCGAAACAACGGCCAAAAAAGGTAAATACCATTACAAACGGGAAGTTGCCAAAGAAACCATGGAAATCCACATGGCTAAAAATGAGCACCATTAAAATGGCAAACGTGGTTATAATAGCCGGCTGTATATAAAATTTATTATATTTTTTGGCGATTAAAAAGATGATAGGGGCCGAGAAGTAAAAACACTCTTCCACCGTTAAGCTCCATCCCTGGGCTATGCCTGTATCCCAAAACTGGTAAAAAAAGCCGCGTAAAAAGGTGATGTTTAACAGGAATAAGGCCACGGGATTGCCGCTGCCTTTGGTAATGCTTGGGTCCCCGGTGAAAAAATACCAGGTAAACGCAGCAGTGGTGAGCAAGGCATACATGGGGTAAATGCGGGCCACCCTGTTTTTAAGATACTGCTTAAACCATTCAGTTGTTAAATGAAAATTGTTGTAATACCGAAAGGTGATGAGGAAGCCTGATAAAACAAAGAAAATACTTACGCCGATATGGAACTCGCCAAAGAACCTTTTGAGAATGTGTGGAAAATTTTCATCAAAATTGTCGGCAAAGTGGGATATAAATACCAGGTAGGCCGCCATTGCGCGAACCCCTGTTAATGCCGGTATGTAATTTTGCAGTGACTTTTGAGACAAAACAGCGCTAATTATAAATTAATCCCTAAGATAGTTTTTTCGCCGGAAGTTTACGGAAAAAAAGCGGATAAGTTAATTGCTTCAACTAACTCCCCATCTATCTAAGGCAACAATTACTCCATTATTCACCCCGATTTTTATCACCAACTAATCGAACCGTTTTAAATAAGTTTTATTGATGAGTTCGCCATACCAGATCTGGCTGGGTGTATCCATACTAAACCAGGGCGATTGCCATTGAAGCACCTGGATATTTTGAGCAGGCATAAAGCTTTGCGCTAAAAGGAACAGCTTTTTATGCTGGCTATTTTCAGCAACATCCATCACAATAAAACAATGCCCCGGCGAGCCGCCTTTTATAAAAACGTCGCCGGCTTTTAGCTCATCAGAGTTTTGCACTTTGTGCATTTCCTTATCAAGCGACAGGGTGCCGGCATAAGAAAACCAATTGCATATAGCGCATAAAGGTAGCGTAGCCGTAATCTTTTTTGGCTTTGAGCACCCAATGATCATTACGGTAACGGTAGCCATCGGCATAATGAATGTAATCGCATTTAAAACCGCTTTCAAAATGGAAAGCAATTTCAGCATATCTTTTTTGATGGTACAGGTATTCGCCGCGCAGGCGCATCACCGCGTTGGCACATTGCTGCAGATCCTCATAGCCGACACTCATATCGACTACGGCTGCGGTAAAAACATCTGTCGCGGCAATGGCGCCTTTATAGGTTTGGGTATGCGTTCCGACTGGTTTAAGCGGCAGGCCTTGCAGGTATTCGGCAAAGCTACCGGTTGGTACTTTTAGCTGGGTATAACCTT
>Ga0206865_1061_pt1 | contig 34507 bp, 31 predicted proteins | sample Alteio_BWOrgCont_39_FD_152628 | JGI IMG/M metagenome (GOLD analysis project Ga0206865, IMG submission 152628) | Enriched cells from forest soil in Barre Woods Harvard Forest LTER site, Petersham, Massachusetts, United States -... | ecosystem: Environmental > Terrestrial > Soil > Temperate forest >...
TAGGGTGATGATACGGTTATGGCTTATCTCGAGGCCTATATCGTTACTGATAAAGACAAAAATCGCATCCTTGTTTTCCCTATCCAGCTGCATGATTTTGTTTAAGGCTGTTTGATCTATATTGGGTTGGGCTATCCCGGTTGGTCCTTTTGCACTGATATGATGGTTGAAGTAATATCCCTTAAAAAGATAGTGAACGGAGAATCCCGCGATAGCCAGGCTAATAAGGGCAAACGAAGCCTTGTAAATGATCTTCGAGCCGGCTAAAAGACTTATCATCCCCGGAATAATTAATATGCCAAGCACCCGGTAGTGGCGTGCCTCGTAGGATATATTGAGTTGCCTCAGATAAGCAAACCCAAAGAAGAACAAGGCGACCACGTAAAAAACAATGATGAATAAACGGTAGTTATTATTGCGTGACCGGCGCACAATCGCCATAATTAATAGCACGCTCATCAGCGCAAGCAAAAGCAAAATACCGAGCGCTAAGCCCGGGCTGAACAACGGCGGCCCAAAATGATAAAAAAGCCCCTGGGCAAAATCATCTATCGAAAAATCCGATAGAAGCGGCGACGCCAGCGGGAAGCCAAAGGTTTCGGCAGTGAGCTTAAGGCCACTTGCTCCGCTTGCCGGGCTGCGCCCTTTTGAAAGGAAAACTACGTAAATGGTAACCAGTGATACGAGTGCCGGTATGCCAACCCATAAACCTTTTTTAATGATATCCCACATGTTTCGCCGGTTTGCTACCAACCGGAGCCAGAGGCAGCAAAGCCCTGCGATGTACATCCAAACAAATGATGATTTAAAGAAGAAGCCAATCCAGCCGGAAAGCAATACAAAAAGGACGAGTTTTACCCCTGTTTTATTGATAGCCAAACAGCCATATAAAAACCATCCCATAAAGGCAAAAAGCAATATTTCGCCGCCGTTGTAGTAAACAAATGGTACAAAAAATGCCACCTCGCAAAGGATAAAAAGCAGGCTTAACGAAGTGATCATTTCGTCGAAGCCAAGCTTCCTGAAAAAATAATAAAATCCTATCAGTCCGAATAAAGTACAAAACGTAACCGTAATTGCAATACCCTGGCCAAGGGTTATGCCTAATATCAGTTTAAAAAAGTAAGGAATTAAATATTGGCCCGGTGACCACCACGTTAGGAATTCGCTATAATCCTGTGAAATGTCGCTTTGGTCGGGTGCTACCATATTATTGAAACCGCCGCCCAGTTGTGCACTGCGCAATACCTGGAATCCATTCGCCGGATCGGGAAACAGGGCTGGCGGAATAATAAATAGCACGATACCCATAACCAATATGGCTATGCCGGTTAATACAATTATAATTTTAGGTAGGTTACTTTGGGACGAACGCATTGATGAATTTAAAACAAGATTCTAAAATTAATTAATTGGAATTAAAACCAATCATAGTAGGAAACAAGAAGCAGAGGGAGTTTTGACCTTCAGCTGATCAAGCAATCACTCTATCGCGGATCTTGACCGCAGGATTGCCCTGGTAAATGCTATAGGCATCGAGGCTATGATTAGCTACAGAACACGCGGTCAGCACCGCGTGCGAAGCGGCAGTGACTCCAGGGCCAACCATTGCACCGGCGCCAATCCACACACCGTCTTCCAGCACAATGCCTGATACAATCAGGTCAAACGAGGTTTTTTTATAGTTATGATTACCGGTTAGCAAAAATGCTCCCTGCGAAATGCAGACGTTACTGCCAATGCTAACAGCTACCAGGCAGTCAATCCAAACGTTTTCGCCTATCCAGGTATTATCACCAATGGTTAAGTGCCATGGATATTTGATATTAACGCCTGGTTTTATCACCACATTTTTGCCGACAACGGCGCCGAACGAACGCAGTAGAAACGATTTAAAACTGTTTGACGGCAACAGGCTTGTTTTTAAAAACAAGGCATTAAGATAGTACCAAAAAAACCTTTTTAACACATGGCCACCGGGGTGATAGGGTGCATTGTTATAGGTTGAAAGATCAGTTTTTTGCATCGGCTGTGCTCAATTCATCATCGTGCTTAACCCAAAAATACAATGAAATTGCAATAACCAGGTACATAAAAATATTAAACACGGTGTGGTGGTCCAAAATATGGCCCTCGTGCTTGTTCCAAAAGATGGCAAGGAGCACAAAGCGCAGCATATTTAATAACTCGATGCCGATAATACCGGCAACCAAAAAAAAGATTTTCTTTTTCCGCTTTTTAGGGTAAGCTATTACAAAGGCGGCAAAAAAGCTGATGAGCCCCAAACCCAGGCACGAGTATACTACCTGCAGTGTCCCGTGGCCGGCAACCAATAGTTCATAATCATTGGTAATGGCGCCAAAGCCCATCAGGTTAAGTATCAATGCACTGCTTTTTAACAATAGCCGGCGTAACGCGCCAATGTAATTTAAATGGGTGGCTAAAAATGCACTATAGTGATTCCCTGAAGAGGTGATGCCGAAGAAACATATGTTGAAATAATAAAAAGCCAGAAACAGGATTATAAAAATAAGCGCGAAACGCACCGGGTCGGCGTTTGTCCTTTTAGGTAATAATTCAGGGTGATCCTGCTGTATCAGTTCATCAATTTTAACATCCACAATAAGCCGAAACCAAAAGGCCTGCAAAAAGTGAAATATTACGCCCGTGCGGCCATCCAATATACCCAGCTGAAAAAACATACGGTAAATAAAGTACAGCATTGGTCGCACGTAGCGGGGTAGCTGCCACCACAGTTGTTTTAGCCAGGCGGTACGTTCATCGGGCGATCCCCAAAAATGGGGTTTTAAGGTTTGCGATCGCAGCTGCAGCATACGTTCAACTTCTTCATGAGCTACCAGGTCGCTGTAGCGGTTGTGCTTGGCTATCCAAAAGCTGATGTTATTTTCCTTCAGATTTTCCTCCAGCAGGCAACCGTCCTTCCAGATAATAGTATTGCCGGGGACGATGAAACGATGATCCATGTTTTCATTCAGGTCGGAATAACCTACACCAAAACGGAACATTTTAAGCAGGTAAAACGGCGAATATCCGCCATGTTTGATCCATCGGCCTTTAAAGAAATTTTTACGATTGAAATAAATGCCGTTAACCGCAGTATAATCCTCCTCATTAAATTCACTGAGGCGTTTCTTCAACTCCGGGGTTACTGTTTGGTCGGCATCAAGGCAAATTACCCAGGGCGTTTTTATATAAAAGTTTTTTAAGGCGAAGTCCCATTGTTTGGGATGATTTTCAAAGGCATTTTGTAATACCGTCGCGCCAAAATCGCGGGAGATCTGTACGGTAGCATCCGTACTGCCTGAATCTAAAACAAAAACGGGGGCTTCCAATTCCCTGATGGATGCAAGGAGACGCGGAAGATGAACTTCTTCGTTATAAGTAATGATGATGAACGAAAACGGCCTTGTCAAGATATCCTTGCTTTAATGATCATCGATTTCCAAAAATAGGGAAAACGCCCGCAGCCTTTAAAATCGGTAACAGTAAAGCCGGCATCGGTCAACAAACGGCTCAACGTCGCCTTCGACCAAAATTTAATATGCCCGCCATGCCAGCCGGGTCCGTGGTGACTATCCCATTTATTAAATATACTTAGCGTCAAGTTTTTCAGGTAACCATGGTAAGGCGTGGTTAGGATCAATTCGCCACCGTTGTTCAACACCTTTTTGCAGAAGTTGATAAAACCTACCGGATCATAAAGATGTTCAATAACTTCAGTTGAAATAACGGTATCGAAAACTAAGCTCTGCAGCTCTGCCGGCAGACCACCGGTCGAAAGGTCCTGGATAAAAAAACGATCGGGATTTGCATGCTTCGCAATGGCGATACCATCTGCCGAAGCGTCGGTTCCGTAAGCATTGTATCCCTGCGAAATGAGGTAATTGGCCAGGTAGCCATTACCGCAGCCCAAATCCAATATGCACCTGTTTACCTCTTTGCCAACTAATGACAGCATCGGTTCCAGTAAGTATTGAAAGGTATGTGCCGGCTGATCTGTATGAAAGCCATAGTCTTTGTATTCACTCATCGTTTAATATTTCATGATACATATTGATATACCTTTTAACCAGGTTATCGTCGTTAAAGTCACGGTAAATTGTATCCGGAGCCGAAGCCCTGATTTTTAAAAGCTGTTCCCGCTGATTAATGGCAATATTATTAATTTCCCAAGCTACCGACGAAGGATTTGTATGGCAAATCCAGCCCAGATCGTTTTCTTTAACATAGTCGGCCAAGCCAACGCCTCCACTTATCAATACCGGGGTGCCAACGCTCAAGCTTTCAATTACCGCGTTGCCAAAGTTTTCGTCGTACGATGGTAATACAAATAGGTCGTGTTGCTGCAATACATCAAACTTATTTTCATGCTGAAAACCTATCCAATTTACGTATTCTCCAACGCCATTGTCAGAAGTTATTGCTTTCAGAGTTTCGATATAATCATGATCACCATCACCGGCAATGGTGAGGCTATATGGAATGGTTACCGTTTCAAGCGCATGGAGTAAAATATCAAGCCCCTTTTTTTCTTCAATCCTCGATAAAAAAAGCAATTTTAATATTGAATCGGGCTCATTTTCTGGATACATTTTACGCCCGGGTAGCTTCACAAAATTGGGCAGTATCGTGATGCTTTTTGGTTTGAAAAGCTGTTGTATGGCTTCGCTTTCCCTTTGTGAAGTAGCATGAATGTGGCATTTTTTTAATAACCGCTTGCCCAGCAGTTGATGCATCAGCCATTTTACACCTATACTTTTATGTTGAAAAGAATAGGGACTCAAAGTGCCGCGTGGTGAGAGCAGTACCGGCACATTTCGCCGCAGGGCAATTAAGCAGGAAAATATAGAAACCAAGTTCCACCAGGCATGGATGTGTACGAGATTAAAGTTGCCGGCATCTTTCCGCAACCGGGCGGATAGCGCAGGCGAAAAATGACTATGGTCTTTGGTTATTCTTTTAAAATAGGTAACAGGTACGCCATCCACATCAATAACTTCCCCTGGTATTACAGGTAATTCTTCCTTTCCATTGGCTGTAGTGGCATAAACAGCGGTTTCTACGCCGGCTTTTGCCAGGTTCTCGCTCAGCATGGATACGGACATGGTGGGGCCGCCGTAAATATAAGCGGGTTTATAGGCGGCGCATATCTGTAATATCTTCAAATCTCTTTTAATACTTTGTATTGCCGTAATACCCTGAAAATAACATACATACTCACGTAACTCCAAAATACCGAATTGATGATAAATTCGAAGCTGAGACCCCGCCAGAAGATCTGGAACAGGCCGCTAAAAATGAGGGCCGTGCCCAGCGTATAGCCACCAAAAAGGTATTCGGCTTTCATGGATATCAGTTGTGCCGCTGCGCCATATAAAAATAGGGCGATGATAATACCCGGTACCCCGTCAGAAAGATAGGCGTCGACAATAAATGCCGGTTTGGCCGATACATTCGATCCACGCCGGATTACGCCGGCATCATAAACGCGTTCCATCACCAGTTCCTCGGTACTGGGTTTGCTTGGCCAAAACGCCCGCGGTACAATAGCAATTGCCGATTGTTTTACCAGTTGCAGTCCGTAATAATCGACATTTTGGGGTGTCGACTGAATAAAATCTGTAAACATATCAACCTCGCTGAGCCGGTAAACCAAAAAGCCCCAGTTGCTGTCATCTCCTGTTTTCTGGCTTTCAATGGTGGCATCAAGCGCGAGCTTGTATGCATCATCGGCACCAACATCGCCGGCCCAGTTATTTTCGCGGAATACAGTGTTATAAGTCGGCAAAAACACAAACAACAGTAATAATACAGGCACAAAAGTTAAAAAAACAAGCTTTTTATAACTGGGGTATAAAAATATACCCAAAACCATCACGCTGATGATAATGGGCTCCTTAAAACCCGATGTGAGCGCCTGGTAAAAGTTTGATGCATATAGCAGGGAGCAAAAAACCGTGTTCCATAACTTTTTTAGGGGGATGGCAAACGCGAGCGCAAGCGTACAGGCAATAAAGCTTAACGCACTAAATTGAAAGTAAAACTGAGATAGACCGGGTATCCTGACGAATAGAACTGATACCGGTAACGAAACGATGGCTGTAACGAACAGGATATTGGCCAGTTTTTCTTTTTCGTAATAATATTTTTGCTTGATCGGGTATTTCATAAAAACCGAAATTCCGGTAACAAAGGCAGCGTGCCCCAATACGTAATAACGCTGACACATCGCCGTTAATTCCACTTTTTGCTGGTCAATTACAAAGAAAGCATTATCAGCTTTGTGGAAATCCTCGTACCCATGCAGGTTCATGAAATAAAAGATGGAGCTGAACGACATATAGCCCGCAAATATTACCTGCACCAAAAAAATGGGCCGCATAATTTGCTCGGCTATGCTACGGTCGGTTGGCAATGGCTTTAACCAACCGCTCAAACTCAGCGCGAAAATCATGATGGTACCCAGCCAGGCGATGGAATAGGATAGAACCGGGTCCGACTGAAACAGCATAGAGAGTCCCCACGGTATAAATAGCACGAGGTAGCGTTCAATGGGTTGGTTTTTAGTCATGGTTTACTGCGTCCTCAATAGCTTTTACCTGGTTTTCGAAACTCCACTCCCCGATCAATTTTTTGGATATTGTGCCCATCACGGCTAATTCCGTTTTACTAACGGTGATTAATTTATCCAGTTTTTCAAGCAAGCCGGCCAAATTATTCGCCTTAAATATAGCTCCATTTTGGCCAGGTTTTACCAAATCGATGGCCGCGCCTGCTTTATCAGATACTAAAACCGCTTTCCCAGAGGCCATGGCCTCGTTTATGGCAAGTCCCCAGGTTTCGCCGGGGCCTTTTGATGGCAGGCAAAAAATATCGCAGGCCTGGTACATTACCGGCATTTGCAACTGGTTTTGGAAACCGATAAAATGGATATTACTGATATTTGCGGATTTTGTTTTTAATTGCTCCTCCAGCGGACCGTTGCCAACGAAAATCAAATGGACATCGGATTTGTTTAAATTTAAAAAGGCCTCCAGTAATATCATCGGGTCTTTTTTGTCCTCAAATTTTCCGGCAAACAAAACCACTTTTTCGTCGGGGGCGATGGCTAATCGGGATCGTAACTGTAAAGCTTCATCGCTAACATCAGCCGAAAAACGCTTGTTATCAATAGCGTGCGGGCCAAAAGTTAGTTGATCGTCCTTTAATCCGTATTTTTTATAGTAGGCTTTATTATTGGTCCCCACATAAATAGCATGGTCGACATGTCGGTAAACCCATTTTAAAAATAGCGACCTGAATATTGCTTTAAGCCCGCCGGTTAAATCGAGCAGGTTAGAATCGCCGCGGAAGAATACCGGTATTTTTCCTTTAAAATGACGTATTATTTTTAAATGGCTGCGAAATCCCCACCCGTAAATGAGCAGAGCGTCAAGTTTCCAGTTGTCAAGCTGCTCAATTAACCCAGGATTTACAATGCCGCCAAAATGATGTGTGCCGGGGTCTTTTGCAGTGTTTTCAACCCACTCATAGGGATAGCCTTCCAGCAAAGGAATATCCCAGGCTATTTTTTTGTTGAAACCTGGATCGAATTTATCTGTAACGCCTTCGCCCCAGGTATAAAACACTTTTATGGTTAACTGCTGCCGTTGATGAAGCAAATGGAAAACCGGTGCGTAATATTGTATGGGATGGGTGGTTACAATGGCCAGGCGCATATCTATATAGTTTCGCCCATTATTTTGATGCCGGGTGCGTTTTTAAGCCGGTCGCTAATAAAATCTATATCACGGCAATAGATGGTGTTAAAGTCTCCTGATTTTTCCAGCAATGTTAAAACGCGTTTAAAGGGATCGTAGACATAGGCGTTAAAACCGTGCGAAAGTAATAACTCGTGGATCTTTTGGTCATCAAATCCATATCGTTCGCCACTTCCGTTAAGTTCGATAATAATTGCTTTTAATGCCGATGACGATAATGTTTCAGTCATCCCCTTTAATACCTCAGTTTCGTAACCCTCCACATCAATTTTTATTAAAGCTGGATGTGCTTTGGTTAACAGGGAGTCGATGGTTATTATCGGGACCTTAATATTGTCACTTTTATTGGTTTCATCCGCAGCAATTACGTGATTGGTAGTGTCGCCATCTGATGAAAATGTTAATGTTCCTTGTGTGCTGCCTACCCCGGAATTAATCGGCGAAACCCTATCGTTAAGTTTATTTAGTTCGATGTTTTTTTGGAGGAGGGCAAAGGTTGATGGTACAGGTTCAAGGGTAATACTGGCCGACCCGCAAACACCTGACGCTAAAAGTGTGTATGAACCCACGTTGGCGCCCACATCAAAAAAGGTATCCTGTTCCCGCAAAAAATGGAGCAAAAAGGCCATATCATCAAACTCATGTAAACCGCTATAAATATTGCCGGTTATCCCGGTTAATCCTTTGCGGGCGTAAAATTTAACTCCCTGCAAATAGACTTTAACCATTAATTTGGTTGGACTAACGGCGGTCTGCAATTGCCACAATAAGAAGCGAAAAATGCTTTTAAGCGGATGCCTTTTGCCAAGTGGGTGGTTAAAAATAAAGCCAAAAGTTCGTTTAATTTTTTCCATTTACCACCAGGTCAAATAATGCACATTGCCTCATCGTCATGTTTTTTGCCGAGTATTTTTCCTCGGCGGTTTTACTGTACACCTGTTGTTCAATTTGGTTTTTAACCAGGTTGGATAAGAATATACTTATCTTATTTTGCAGATCTTCGGTTGCATCATAGGTATAATTAAAGTTGCAGCCATATTCCTCCAAAATGGCCACAGCATTGCTTGCCGAATTGAATATACTGAGCAACGGTTTATGGCTGAGCAGGTAAGGATATATTTTTGAAGCCGTATATTTCGGGTCGTCCGAGCCGGGTATAAAAAGGGCGTCGGCCTGTTGCAGCGTGATCAGTGTATGATAGTAACCAATCCTGTCGGTTATTTCAATCACATTATTCTCTACACCGTACTCTTTGGCCAAAGGCGCAATAGTTGGATTGCCTTGCCCATCCGGTGCGTAACTGGTTCCTATGAAATAAAACTTCAGTTTATTAAAAAGGTCAGGGGAATCGCTAATCCCTGTTTTTATCGCTTCAAAAACGGGCCTTATGGCTTTGTACATATCCATCCCGCCGCGGCCCACGTAGACGATGTTTTTATACTCAGGATTCAACAACCGTTTAAACTGTGGGGCATTTTCGGCAGCAATTTCCATATCCCGCGGAAAGCTGCCAAAAGTTATGGTAGCCGACGGAACCTGTTTTATCTGTGGGTAACGCTCCTTTAGTGTTTCGATATAATCATCAGATACGCTGATTAGCCCGCCTACCGGTTTCATTGCAATTGGCTCCAGGTATTTATTCATGCGATAGGAAAGCCAGTATTTTTTGGGCTGTTGCGCTTTGGGTTTATCTCGATAATAATCAGAATGCCAGGGGTCCTGCATATCTATCACGTAAAGAACACCAAATTTCTTTTTCCAGTAAGCACCCAAAATACAAACCGGAAATTGTGTCGTCGAAAAATATACCAGATCGAACTGCCCGGTTTTTAAAAGACTATTTACTTTTTTTCGGTAATAGATCATCGAGCGAAACGCAATGCTGCCAAGCCCTAATTTTGAGGTTATCGATTTATTAAGGGCTTTAACCTTGTGGACCTTTACATCGGGTGGGATGCTTTGCAGCAATAAGGCATCTTTTGCAAGGTCGGCATATTTGTCATCAATGGTTACCACCTCTGCTTGCCAGCCAAATGCATTAAAATAAGGTAAACTCATCCGGATGCGCTGCATATCGGCGCCGTTGGTTGGAGGGAAATAAGGTGAAATGATCAGGACTTTTTTCAACTAACGGCGGGCCGGTACCGGCGGGTGATCAGGCGGGCAAGGGTATGCCCGGGCTTTTCCACCAGGCGGTAAAAGATGTATGACAGTACAATTGTCAGTATGATAAACAGCGGATACGTGAACGTGTTGTAAACGAAAAACGTGCCTAATATCACATTCATTAACGGGTGGCATAAATAAAGGGAGTAGGAAAACTTGCCCATTTTTTCGAGCGCCTCCAGCGGACGTTTTTGCTTGAAATAGATGATCTCCGTTTGTATCCACTTGTAGATGAGCAAGGCGAAAATATTCATGGTGAGGATATAGCTGAGATGCAGGTGGAATTTGGCAATACAGCAAAAGCAACTGACCACATAAACAGCTATCCGGTAAAATATAACCTGCCGCGTTGTGGCCTGTTTAAGGTCATCAATATGTTCGGCAATTACAACGCCCAAAAGCCAGCAGGGCAGGCCTACCAGCCAGGTTAAATACCAGTTGAGCTGCCAGTAATAGCCCTGGTAACCGGCGTTGCTTTGGTGTATAAACGCGGCAATATCATGATAACACAAGCTCACGATCAGCACTGCGGAAATTGCATAGGCGATAAGGAACTTTTTTTTCCAGCTGAGGTTGATTTGATATAAAAGCGGATAAATGGCATAGTAGATCAACTCGCAATATAAGCTCCAAACCACTGCATTTTCGGGATGGTTAAACCAGTGCCCGGCAACAAGGATAACGGATAAGGGAATCAATATCCTTAAAAACCGCCGGATCCAAAATTCAACCAGGTTGGGTATGCCTTTTTTATTTGGATAGTGGATAACAAAACCCGAAATGATAAAAAAGGCAATCACCGCCGAAGTCCCGTCAAAGGCGTTTGCCAGGAAATATCCGATATAGCGGGGAATAGCGTGGGCGGAATGCTTTAACGCATTGGCATAAACGTTATCGAAATGGGAAAGCATCACCAAAAACGCCAAAATAAATCGGATGCTGTCTACACCGTAAAACCAATTGTTTTTTGAGTTGCTTTTCATTTGATCGCCTTAGCGGCCAGGATATTTTTGATGATATTTAAAAACTTTTGGCTCTCGTGCTCCCAGTTCAGTTCGGTTTGACCAATTTTATAAGCCTCTTTTTTGGTTCGATGTAATAAGTCTCTGTCGGCGTTGTAATCCGTTATTATTTGGGCTAAATCCTTAGCGTTACTATATACCTTACCAACCGCCGGATATTGTCTAATCAATCCGCTTTGTGCGGGCGTGTTGCTGGCGGCTACCGCCAACCCGCATTGGATATACGTGAAGATTTTATTGCTAAGCGCGATGTTATTATTGAGGCAAAAGCCCGTTTCAGATGCAAGGCCAATATCAAAGCCCGAAGCCAGCCCGAAAATATCATCTGCTTTAACAGGCGGGTAAAAGAACAGCTTATCAATGGCAACACCGGCGCCTTCCGCCAATTGCAATAGATGCTGTTTGTAATCGGCTGTGTGATTGCCCAGCAAATGCAATTCTGCCGGCGCTTTGCTCAAACCAATTGCTTCAATAATCATTTCCAGCCCTCGTTTAGGCCCCAGGTTTTGCGAAAACCAAAAAAGCTTTAAGGGGCTGTCGTTGTCTCGCTGTACATCCGGCAAATTTGTTTTTGGGAACACATTTAATAAATGCGGCACCGCCCGCTTGTACAGTTGTGCATACCGTTCGGCAATTAGGGGACTGCCGCCGGTTAAATAGTTTACCGTGGGCAGGTATTTATCTTCCAGGTAGGTTACAAGATTATAATGAAACGAGTTGGTATCATCGTCAACCTCCTGCCGGTGAAAATCTTCGGCATCAAAACCACAGGGTTTGTTGTAAATCTTAGCCGTTTTTACTGTGGCGGGCAATGCGCCTAAATTATGGGCGATGTACAAATCGGCCTGGTGTTTTTTGGCTTCCTTCATCAAAAAATGACTGCTGCGGCCAACAGCCAACTCCGCAAAATAATTGTAGCGTCCCGTTTTTTGGAGAATCGCCCTGCTTGTTTTATGGATTAATCTACTCAAAAAATAAACCAGTGATTTTTTTTGAGGATCACCACCGGCTTGTATAGCGGTCCATTTTTTTTCTGAAAGCAATTGGTTATTAAGTTTGGCACCCCAATCATTCCAGTAGGTGTATAAAACGGTTACATTATACCCGGCGCCTGCCAGGGCATCTGCTTCTTTTACCAGCCGGGGGTTAAGCGCCGGGAGGCCCGAAGTGATTAATACAAGTTTGCGGGGCTGTTCGATGCTATTACCGACTTAAATTTAATTATCACGCTTGGATCGCCGGGCCCGCGGTAGGCCTTTTATTTGCTTTAACCCTGCTGAACCTTGATTTTAATTTCAGGAAAGCCCGCTCGTAGAAGTAGTAGGAGCAAACACTTATAATTATAATGCAAATAATGTTATAGGGGGCCGTAGTAATAAAAGAAGGTAATTTACTATCGTTAGAAGTGAAAATCTGTTGCCAGATATAAATGCTATACGACAGGATGCCGATGGTTTTTAATGCTTTGAAGTTGAGAAATTTGAAGACAAAATCAGTGCCGGGCACAATGTTCGAAACGATAAGGTATCCAATCAATATCGAAATTAAAAGGCCTGTAAAAACGCTTTCCAGGTTAAAAAGGTCGTCGTACGGGATGGTTAATATCAATACAAAGGCAATGATGTTCAACACCGCTTTAAACCTACCGCTGACCCATTTATCAATGGGATATTTAAACATCAATACCGAAAAAAGGCAGCCCACCGCGATGCCCTGAAATTTGATGAGATAATGGGTAAAGGCGTATAAAAAACCGGTGTTTAAAATAGGAAAAACATATTGCAGGCTGATAAACAGGGGCATTAAAAAAACGATGGACAAAATTACCAGCAGATATGCCTTGAATTTTCGTTTCAGGATAAAAGGGATAATCAGGTAAAACTGTTCCTCGACTGAGAGCGACCAAAAATGACCAGTGTACCACGATGAATAATATTTTCGAAAAAAAGAAGTAAAATTCATGAGGTAAAAACAGGTACCGAGAATGTTTATATAGCTGATATCGAGCTTGAAAATAAATTTGAGTATAACCACTACGATGATATATAAATATGCAACCGGGAATATCCTTAAAGCCCTGCGGATATAAAAGTCTTTCAACGATATGTCATCAGTGGCTACTTTTTCTTTAATGCATAGCGTGGTGATGAGCATTCCGCTCAGTACAAAAAATATAATTACCCCCAGCTTGCCATTAAAAAGGGTAGTGTAAAAATAATTGTACGATAGCCGGAGATGGAACAAAAGCACCATAATAACGGCGATACCCCTGATGCCGTCTAGCGATGGAAAATGAGCGTTTTGCAGGACTGTGGGCGTAGTCTTTATCTCCGCAAAAAAATCTTTTGTTGTTCTTTTAATCATTGAACAGGTCCAGGTAGTTTTTAGCAACTACTTTAACATCAAAGCGTTGTTCGGCTATTTTCCGGCATTTTGTGCGGTCGATAAAAGGTATTTTATCAACCGCTTTGAGCATTTCTTCTTGGTTATTTACAATATAACCCGATATGCCTTCATCAATAACCTCGGGTGCGGCAGCGTGGTTAAAGGCTATTACGGGAGTGCCGCAGGCCATGGCTTCAATCATCACCAGGCCAAATGCCTCATCGCCGCTAAGCGGGAAAAGCATGGCTTTGCATTTTCCCAAAAGCTCATTCTTTTGTGTATCGTTAACGGCGCCTATGTATACGATTTGGTTTTGATCGATCAGGGGCCTCACCAAAGTATCATAGTACTCCACATTGTCTGGTGTGGTAGGCTCGTTGCCGGCTATGAGGAGTTTGTTCCCGCTTTTAAGGGCGATATCAATAGCAATATGTGGCCCTTTTATTTTATCAAGCCGGCTTAAAAAGGCTAATGGCGCGTTAGCGGGGACTGTTGGTGTTGCCGTATAATTGTCAAAATCTATCGTGTTGTAAACGGTTGCCCATTTGCCGGCAACATTACCCGTGCCCACGCAATAATCACTACAGGCGGTATATACGATGTTTTTATTGGGGAGCTTGTTCATTGTTTTTATACCGAAAGGCGCAACCTTGCGACCATAACTCATGATTTTTTTAACCGGCGAATTCAAGATGGGCAACAGATAGATGAGCCTGCCAAAATTGTGAACCAAATCGAAGTTATTTCGGTTTTTCCGCAGATATCTCCAAACAAAAAAAGCTTCCTTTAAACGTACGGATTTAGATCGGTTCAAGTTGTTGGTGCCAAACGTAATCGTCTTTCCGCCGCAATGCGATTCCGGGCCGGCAAGCAGCGTAACCTCATGCCCCAGCCTTTGATATTCCTCAGCAAATAAATATACCAGTCTTTCGTGCCCGCCATAAAGCTTTGGCGGAACAGGTAAGCCCGGATCCATTACCAGTAATATCCTCATTTTAGCTCCATTTCAACTTCGTTATGCAAATCGATATATTTTTGTGCGCATATTTCCAGCGTCAGGTTTTCCATTACATAATCTCTTGGCCGGTAACTATCAAGCGCGTTTAAGAACAGTTCCATGTTTTGTTCGAAATCACCAGCACTGGTAAATTTTGCACCACAACGTTCGTCCCAGTAAGGTACCGAGCTTACCGGCTGATATTTTACCTTATCCGGATAATAATCGGGATCCGGCCAGTAGCCGCCGGGATCCCAGGCCAAAATTGGTGTATTGGTAGCCAAAATTTGTTGGCAGGCCAAGCCCTGTGTTTCATGTTCGGAAAGAAAAATTGCCGCTTTTGAAGTTTTAAGTTTATCAATGAGTTCTTGATGGGTATAACCTCCATACCGGATGAAATGGAAAGAAAGCCCCCTTTCGTTCAGTGTTTTGACAATAGGGTTTACTAGTTCGGTTCCGTGCCGCGGATGCCCCTGGGGTATTTTATTGTAAATTAAAAAATCAAATTCCTTTTCGCCTTCAAATGATTGCCAGTGTTCCGTATCAATGCCAACAGGCCAGGCTTTTACCTTATCACCATAAAACGGGGCACACATCAGCCGCATCCATTCGCCAGGAACCAAGAAGCGTTTTACGTTCGGATAGCGTTCAAAAAGATCGGGACAGTCGACCGGATGCGAATAGACGCCCGCGCCGAACATAATGGGATTTTCCCATTTTCTATCGAAAAGCAAATGCGGTTTACCAATAATGCAAGCAATTTCGCCGGGATGTTTTTTAATGTACTTATAATCATTGAACCGGTAGGGTACACCAATTTTGTCAAGCCCCTTCATCAGGTTTATGGCGATGGTCATCACGCCGCCCGGGCGTTGTTTTCCTCGCACCAGTCTGCGGATAAGTCTTCGCGGATAACGGTCATACCTTAACCAGCGGTCCGGGTCTGGTTCGGCATAAAACAAGTTTAACGGCTTATTTACTTCCATATGTTTTTAAAAAAACGCCCGGTATTTAATATTTTCTCGGTGGTTTTAAACCCCAGCTTTTTGTAAATTAATTTCAGGATGCCTTTGTTTGGAATAACAAAGGCAGGGTTGAGTTCCTTTATCCAGTTGGCCACTTCTACCGCCTCTTCCAGGTGTTTTTGAGCTATCCAATGAGCCAGCGGCCATAAAACAGTGCATGCTGCATTTTTTCGCGCCTGTGTGAGTTTTCCCTGTTCAAGCAGGCTGTTCAATATTTTTTTATAGATGTTAAGCTGCTGCCAGTTAGTTACCTGCGCCTTCCAGCCACGATAATTGGCTTGCATCTGGTTTGGATGTTTTACCCAATAGCCGCCGCATCCCTCAATCATCGCTATTTTAGGTTCGAGCAAACCGTACTCCAGTAAAAACATGCGATCTTCCCGGAATGCAAAATCAGGCCGACGGGGAACTTTTTTTACCCATTCGGTTTTAAACAACATCGCCAAAAAGTGACTGCCATAGCCTGCTCCCAATTGCACTTCCAAAAAATCATCCCAAGGCTTTAGCTCGGGGCATTTAGTTATCGTTTTGGTCGCGTCATCATAAATATCAATCCCAGAATAAACCAGGTCTGCCTGCTGCGCTTCGGCTGCTAAAAACTGCTTGTCGATTATTCCTTCGGTCAAAAAGTCGTCGCTATCTAAAAACCGGATGTATTTACCCGTAGCGTGTGTTACACCGTGGTTAATGGCATACGTTTGCCCCTGGTTTTTTTTATAAAAGCTTTTTATTCCCGATTGCTGCTGCAACCATTCCCAGGTACCGTCGTTGCTGCCGTCGTCCACTACTATAAGCTCTGTTAAACACAGTGTATTTTTGCAGCTTTCAATAGCGCGCGGCAAACACCATAAGCGGTTATAAGTTGGAATGACAATGCTAACGTCCATCAAAACATTGTTTTATAGCAGATCGCATGAGTAAAAGTGAATTAAATATATATTAAAAGCAAAGACTACCCTGTAAACGCCAGGGGCTTATTCCTGTTAAACAAGTAACAACCTAAACGCATGGCTGTCAAATAAGCTTTTTCTTTGCAATTTTACAAACCTTCGTGGCCGTTGCTTAAAATTCAACCATGCAAACATCACAGTGCCCTTTGTAAAACTATAAACGCTCTGATGGTTTAATCCGCCGGGTGCCGAAAACGGCTTTATAAATCGGCCGCAAGGTGTTTTTTAAACCAACTTTAAGTTTCATAGGCAATTCAATACCTATAAAAGCCTTTAATTTATGCCTTGCGGATAAGCCTCCAAGACCTATTACCGAAAGCAGGTAAACATCTTTTTTATATTGATGGCTTAATGAATGATGCCCCAGAAAGTGTACCACCAAGGGGTGCACTGTTGTAAACGGGAACCATTCCTGGTGCAGTGGGCTGGGTTTTGGCGGATTGTGCAAAGTTGTTTCCCCCTTTATAATATCTGTTGAAAATTTGCCCTGGCAGGTTAAGGGATCACTCATAATGCTGCCGTCTTCCGGGATCGGTGTTTTATTGGTTAGGGCCATTGCAAGCGCTATGATCACCTCGTCGTTAGGCCGGTTTCGCAGGCGTACAAAGCCAATCTCATCATACTCAAGTTCCAGCTGCCGGGCTAATTCATACACTTGTTTGGCTTCGTCGTAATTTTCGAGGTAGTAAATACCGCCGTTAAATTTTGGCAATTCCCTTACTTTGAATTTTTTACAGATAGCCACCACATCCCCAAACCACTCGCCCGAAGCAATATAACCCCCAATTACCGAAACAGCATGACCGGCAAACTTTTTAAACACCGGTTCCAGGTTTCCATAAACAAGGCAGTCGCTATCAATAAACAATGTTTGTCCTTCGGGCGCCAATTTATCCAAATGCAGTTTGGTTGAAAAACCTTCACCCAGCTCACCGGGCTGTACAGCGATAATCTTGGCGTATTGTTTAACATCATCCGGCAGTAAAGATGCCTGGTCGGTTGCCAGGTAAAAATTTATGCCGGTATCCGCATTCCATAGCCAAAAAGAGCGTGCCAGGTTGGCCGCCATATTGATATACAGCTTTTTGCCGGTTGCAATAGTTAGTACGTTAAGCGGTTGGCTCATTGGTTCTTTTGCGGTAGATAAATGGTTTCTCAAAAAAATGAAAACTATACCAGGCGAGTACAGGGATAACGGCTATGCCTGCAATTTCGCCTGCTAATTGAAACGCGACGGAAAAATATTGATGCACCAAATAGTTTTTTAAGTTGATTAGTGGGGTATGCAGCAAGTAGAGCGAATAACTGGAAAGGCCAATAGCCGCCATCATCCGGATAAACCATGAATGTTGGTGTTGCCGCAACCAGTTTTCTTTCGATAGCACAAACGTCATTGGGGCAGTCCAGAAAAGGATGTTAAACTGGTCGAAAATTATCCCGGTTCTGTCGGGGAAAACATTTAGATAGATAAAACCTGCTAATATGAGGAAGTAGAAGACCTTGTATAGGGGTTGTTTCAAATCATTTGGGTTCAGCACTTTTTTATCAGCCAAAAAAGCCCCGCAACACCAGGCAAACCATAAATTGAATACACAAAAACGCTGCGGCAGGGATTGGTGTGCAAGGAGGCCGAACCATGTGATACTGATGCATGAGACTATTAAAGTAAAAGCCAACGCGTAACTTAAATTGAATTTACGCCTAATGTAATAGAAAACCGGGTAGATGGCATAAAAAGCGAGTTCGACGCTGATGGTCCACAAAACAACGTTTATAGTATTAAAATAGGGTACGCTGAAACCCTGTAAAGCAAACAGGTGTATGCCTAAATCAGCAGCTGATGGTTTGTAGTCTTTTAAGATCAGGTAGTTTACACCCACGGCAATTACCAGGGCAACTAAGTAAGGCGGGTAAATCCTTAGAAAACGCCTTATATAATATTCCCTTAACGGCAACTGTTTGTTCGCTTTAATGTATTTAATATTGGAGACATGGATGCAATAACCGCTTATTAGAAAAAACAACGGAACTGCGTAGGTTGCCCCGAAATCGTCGGTAAAACCTATTAATGAAGCGCCGGTAAATTTGGCCATTAAGGTACCCAAATGATTATGATAGTAAAAAACACCCAGTGCGGCAATCGCCCTCAAAATATCAATCCCTATTATTTTTTGCGGTATTTCTTTACCCGCCATTTATTTGTGCAATGGTTTTTTTAAGCAGTTCGATTGGTAAAGTAATATCCCCCCATTGAGCCCCAGCCGGTTTAGTGCCAACAATATACCAGTAATTTAATCCGAGGATTGATGATAATGTATAATAGCAATCGGTCCGGAAATAGTCGGGCGAAAATATTTCAATTACCGAGGTGCCCGCTGTGCTGAAAAGTAAATTACTTAAAGCGGCTCCATGTGCACTGACAACAACTTTTGCCTGTTGCACCAGGGCAATTTGTTCATCGATGGTCAATTTGCCGGGATCGGTAATTTCGAATCCGTCGTTTTCGAGGCCGGCAATCAACTCATTTTCATTAAGGATATTCCGTTCGGCATTCTCACCCCGTTTAAAGTACATTTTTTTTGAATGCTGGTTGGACTTTGTTGCGTCGATCAGTTTTTCTCTAATAAAATCAACCGCCCATTTGGGCGACCGGCCCTCGCTTCCGGGTAACGACGATATATACAGGTGATCAAAATGCAATTTTTGTTTATCCTCCACCAAAAGGATTTTGTCAGCCGGAATCCCAAATTCCTTTAAAATATCAAGGAACTTGGAAGGAACTGCTGACGACACACAAAAATGATCTATTTGATCCAGCACTGTTTCATACAGTTTTATGCGGGGCAATACGTCGTTAAGCCAATGATAATAATTATGGCTTTCGGGCGAAATGAGTACGGCACCAACTCCTGCAATTTTTTTTGCATGGCCGGTAAACGTGTAAAAGGGATTTTTCCGGAGGAATTTTTTTAAGGTAGATATGCCAAAATGGTGGCTAAACTCCTGGAATACTTCGTGGTTTTCGGATAGAATCAACCCTTTGTGCCCAAGTACATAGCTGTTTTGCAGGTAAAATAATGATGCTTTGGGCGTAGGATAATTGCGATTTGTATAAAATGCTTTGTCATTTGGCTCACCCACTGTTTGCGGAGCAGGATTTTGCAGGAAGCCGGCAGTGAAAATAGTTTTGAACCAGGGCCCCCGCTGACTATAATATATTCCGTTTTGTTTCCCCTGTTTGCCAATCCATTCCTCGCAGGAACTGATCATTCGGCCAGGATAAATAAAGGGGAATTGCCTTACCAGGTAAACGGCTTTTGCTTTTAGGCCCATGATCGTTTAAACAATTGCTGGTACCAGGCGATATACCTCGCCGCTTTCCATCCCAAAACGCCCGCGATAGCATGACCGCCGGGACCGCCCACGTATTTTTCGCCGGAGTAACCCAGTTCTTTTGCTTTCTCGATGCAGTATTTCGAAAGGTCTTTAAACCGGGGATAGGCCAAAACGCCGGTCCACCAGTAATGCTTGGCAAAAACGCGGTCGATTAAACTATTTTGCGATTTTGCTTTGATATATCCCAATTTAAGGTCGATTGCCAGTATAGCGCTTTCCATTCCCTTTTTGCTTTTTTGTGCCGAGAGGGATTGCTGGCTATCAAACTTGCGGTAGTAATTAAACCCAACATGGCTAAACTTTATCCCTTCCGAAGCTAAAATGACCCGGCAAAAAAATTCGCCATCGTCATCAAGGCTTAGTCTTTCGTTCCAGGGGCCAACCGCATCAATTAATTTTCGGGGCGTAAGCCAGGAATGAATGGTGACCATGCCGCCGTAGCCGGGCAGGACTTCGTCGCCGGCATACAGTTTGGTTAAAAAATCAACAGGATCGGTGTAATCAGTGCAAAACCAGTCCCTGGTTTCTATACCGTTTTGGCAATCTTCGCCATCATTAAAATGGATAGTTCTGCAGATAGCCAATTGGGTGGATGATCCGTTTAAAACCATTATTTGCCCTTCTATTTTATCGGGACTAAGCAGGTCATCGGCATCCAAAAACTGGATATAATCGCCTTTTGCTTCTTTTAACCCTGTATTACGGGCGCCCGATGCACCTTTATTTTCCTGCCGGATAACCTTAACACCGGGTATTTCTGCATATTTTTCTGCTATGGAAAAGGAGTTGTCGGCAGACCCATCGTCCACAACAATAATTTCTTTCTTTGTCCAGGTTTGCGCAAGGGCCGATTCAATGCTTTCGGCAAGGTGTTTCCCCGAATTGTAGGCGGGTATAATAATGGAGACCAATGGGTTCAACGGGAATTAAATATTTCGATCCATCTTTTTTGCAAAGACGAATTTTCGGGTATCGTATTGTTTTTAAACCAGGGCTGTTTCATGTATTCCATGTATAGCCCCGGATCCGAATCCAGTTTAACAACCTGCTCAATCAGCGGACTAAAGTCCATTTTGGCAAACTGCAGGTTGATCTTTAAGTCACGGGCGTATGATTTTACCTTTCGTTTTACCCGGTATTGCGGCCCTTTTAAAAAGGCTGGGCGGATATCCTCAAAATCCATCTGTCCCGTTTTTTCAAGCGTTTTTATCAACCCTTTATTTTTTTGATCGAGGTATTCAAAAGCGTTTACAAAACTCCCCGGATTGAAAACATCGCTTACAAATGGGTCGCCGCAATAAATAGGTATGCTGCCGGCCAGCATGGCATCATATAGTTTTTCGGTTTGGTAACCGGGGAAAATATCGTTCTCAAAAGCTATAGTAAACTTATATTCCGATAAAAATTGTCGTTTTACTTCCCATTTATCGCCGGTGTAAAGACTGTCGATGCCCGGCATATTATTCATGGAACCGCCGGGAGCATCTACTCTTTTGTATTTGGATAGCTGTGAAAAAAAAGCCTCGCGATATGGCACCTTATGCGAGTATAAAAAGTTGCAAAATTTGGTTTTGGAGGCCAGTTCCTTTTCGGGATCGCTAACGGGAGGTTTAATTAACAGCCTGGGATCAACGCCATGCCATTGAATGCGTTTGTAGTTTGGTTGCTTTATGTCCTCGTCGCGCGGTACGCCGAATGCCCACTCGCAAATGGAAAGATCGGGTTTAATATTTTCACAAAAATAACCTATCCGGGTGTAATTTCCTTTGGGCGGCAGGTCGTTGCCGTATGGTCCGAAAATGACAAAATCAGGCTCGGATGATTCTTCAAATTGGTACAGTTCATCTAATCCCTCAATTTCAAAAACCTCTTTTTTAAAGCTTTCGAAGGTAAGGCCATTTTGGAAACGAAGTTTTATGACACGATCAGCCAAAAAGTAATTAGTTAAGCTTGAGGTTGTAATTTATTAGCCGAAAAATGTTTTTTAAGCTTTAAAAAGGGACGCTCCCACAGGTAATACGAGCCTAAGGACACGACATAAATTACCCCGATATTGAACGGGAAGGTGCGCCAAAACCCGTGGAGTTCGCCAATGAAGAAGAATTGCTGCCAGATATAAATGCTGTACGACAGCACCCCGATATGTACAATAATCTTATTGTTGAGAAATTTGTAGGCTATTTTATCCGATGGAAATATATACCCGGCTATTAAAAATAGTATGCTAAGCGAAATAATGAGGTTACCGAACGGCAATGATATTAATGCCAGCCTTCCGTGTTCGGTTGTGTAAACGAATAGCAAGAAGAGGCATAACGCGAGCATCTTTGCCAGCCATGAATTGAATATTTTATGTTTGAAAAGGTCAGGATTTTCAAAAAACAATATGCCGCAGAAAGCACCGATGAAAATGGCATCGCTGTAAATAAAAAACGGCGATAAACTGATCATCTCAAACTCAGGGAATTTGTGCACAATTACTCTTGCCAAACATGAATAGGTAATAAGAACAGCCAATACAATTTTTAAATGTTTCCTGAATATTAACAGCAGTGCCGGCCAAAACAGGTAGAATTGTTCCTCTACGGATAGCGACCAAAAATGCCCTAAAAACCAGTCCTTGTATTTGTCGAAGTTAACCGTGAAGGTTAAAACATGGATTAAATTATTTTTGGTTAGCCCGAAGGTTTCAAAATTGCGCCAAACCAATATAAAAGCTATGTATAGCGCATAAACCGGGATGATACGGAACGCCCTCCGAATATAAAATGCCTTTATATTGATGCTATTGTTTTTTAATTCTTCGGTCAACAATAAATTAGTGATCAAAAACCCGCTGATGACAAAGAATACAGTTACGCCCACTTCGGCCTGGCGGGCTATATCATTTAATGCACCGGGGAAAGTGCCCGATAAACGACTATGGCAAAATAGTATTAATAAAATAGATATTGCCCTGAAACCGTCTAAAGAGGGTATTCTTTTCAATCTTTGGTCAAAAATTTGAATCCTTGTGCCTTATTGATCTCACGGATATAATCGTAGTAGAAAGCGTAAGAAGCATCGATATCAATATCACCCTGCTGCTTCACATCATCGTTTTTTACCGGTTTCAGGAGTTTCCCCGCACCGATCTTAAGTTTTGACCAGGCGCTGATTTCGGCTGTATCGCCGGCATATTCATAAAATATGCAGCCTTTTTTACCCTGTTCTTCTATCAGCATCCTGTCTTTTAAGGATGATATGGTTTGGGGGTGGTCAACCGACAAAGCGTTATAACCGGTATAGTAGGCAATATTGGCTTTCAAATAGCTTATCCGTAGCGAATACTCCCAATCCATCATTACAAAGGATATACTGTACAAGCCGATATAGGCCAGCGATGTTCGCCTGATAAGCATGTGCACATCGCCAAAAGTGAATGACGGCATAAGGCCGCCCTTCCATTTTTCGAATTGCGTCAGTCGGCTGCATTGCTGAATGTTTTGATGGTCGTTCAACCCGCTGGCCAGGTCATTGGATATCAACACGTCTACGCCGGGGTTTTGCAGCATAAAGTTTTTACAGTCTCTGATAGCCTCATAAGAAAAAACATCGTCATCAATTATTTTTTTGATGATGGTGCCGCTTGCCATCAACATCGCTTTGTTCCATGCATGGGCCTGGTTTTTATCCCGTTCCGAAATGAATTGGTGTATTTTTCCCTCATCCAATAGGCCTTGCAAATATTCCTTTGAGCCATCGGTGCTGTTGCCATCAACTACCACAATCTCTTCGTCAGGCAGGCGCTGGTCGATCAACCGCGATAAAGTGATCTTTAAAAAGGGCAGCCGGTTACGGGTAGCTATTATGTATGACATGTTATAGCTCGTCATCGCATTATCTTACTATGTTGTTGTACAGCAACTTGCCGGTCATTTGAAATTATTAACACAATCAGCCACATAATTCACCTGCTCTTCGGTGTGGCAGTAGGAGATAGGCAGGCTTAACGTTGTTGCATGGATTTCTTCGGAAAGGGGGAAGGTTTGTCCTGCAAACAATTGCCGGTAACCGGGCTGTTTGTGTGGTGGCGTGGGATAATGTATTTCGGTACCTATACCTTTATCGTTTAAATAGGATTTAAGCTCATCTCTTTTGCTACAACGGATATTGTAGATGTGGAACACATCATAATTTTCAGTCTCTGCAACAGGTTTTATAAACCGGTCATCCAACTTACTATTGTATATGGACGCCAATTTGTTTTTATGCTGATTGATATCATCCAGCTTTAATAATTTTTTTCGCAGGAATGCAGCCTGCATTTCATCCAGCCTTGAATTAAAACCGATGTGATCATTTTCGTATTTCTTCTTTGATCCATAATTCCGCAGACTTAACAGTTTTTCGGCCAATGCATCATCGTTTGTTGTTATAGCGCCGGCATCGCCTAAAGCGCCAAGGTTTTTTGTCGGATAGAAACTAAATGCGCCGGCATCGCTCCAATTACCTGCTTTTTTGTCAACGTGCTGTGCCCCATGTGCCTGGGCACAATCTTCAATTACTTTAAGATCGTGTTTTTGGGCGATGTGGTTAATGGCAGTCATGTTGCAAATTTTCCCGTAGAGGTGTACCACCAAAATGGCCTTTGTTTTGGTAGTGATAGCTGCTTCAATATTATCTGGGTTAATGTTGTAGGTGTTAATGTCTGGCTCAACCATTACTGCTTTGCATCCTGCATTAATAACGCCCAATATGCAGGCGATGTATGCGTTTGAGGGTACAATAACCTCGCTGCCTTCAGGAAAGTCGTAAGCCTTTAAAGGCAGAACAATTGCATCCAGCCCGGATGCGACGCCTATGCAGTGTTTTGTTCCGCAGTAAGTGGCAAACTCTTTTTCAAAATCAGCCAGCTGTTTGCCCATAATAAACCAGCCCGATTGCAGCACAGCCTCAAAGGCAGCATCATAGTCGGCCTTAAATAAGGCATTAACCTTTAATAACGATTCATATTCAATGCGTTCATTCATAAGGCTGGTATATATAATCGGCCGGGTCAAATAAGGTCGACGCCAGCACCATCAGGATAGCATCCGGCGAAAAATTGTACATCTGGTGCCAGTCTTCCGGGTTAAGAATAAGGCATTTGGATGGTTTATTAAGAATAAATTCTTCAGTTTTATTGTTGTCGTTATTGAGGATAGTACAGGTGCCCTGGATGCAGATAGCAGCCTGGGTAGTGCTATGATGGCGATGGCCACCCCTTACGGATTCATCAACGCCGTAGATATAAAAAATACGTTTGATATCGAATGGGATACCTTTTTCAATAACGGTAAGGTTGCCCCTGGCGTCTGTAAATGTTGTGAGATCAATTAAATGTGCCATTAATTTAGCTTAATGTAATTGCTTTTATAGTGTTTCCGCCGTTCGTAAAAAAACAGGTCGGACATAAATTGCCTGAATGATCTTTTTATATCGATGACATAAATCCCAATTTTATATTTTCGGCTGATCATATCAAGCGTTTTAGCATCTATGGTATTTATCGGGTCGGCATTCGCGTACTTTTCGGTTACCTCCGCGTTAATTTCGAGCAGATGTTTAATGTAGGGCCTGTAAATATTTTCCATTGTAACTTCGGGTATCTGGTACCCGCCGATATACCAGTTTTTGTTTGATAAATAAATAAGGCCGTGGAAATGGTAAAAATATAAAGGTTCATCGCCGATCATCAACCTGCCATTTTCATTTTTCAAATCATAGCTCAATGCATTCCATGGCGCCATGCCCGCACCATGGCTGCGGCATATTTGCACACCATCAAACATATATGGCCAGGAATCAAGATATTTCTGATCGCCCATTTTCCCATCCTCGTATTGCGAATAGCACCACTTTATACAGGCATCGGCCCACCAGTTTAAAACCCTCATGCCATCGCCTGTATTTTTAAAGCAGACAAATTGTACACAGTAAATACCCGAAATAGCGCTCTGGTCGTAAAGGCTATGGTAATTGTGAGGCGTTATTAATACCGAATTGTTGCCCATATTAACTATCAGTTCGGTCGGGTCGCAATAAAAATAAATATCAGCATCAATATAAGTGCAGTGGTCAAGTGCGTGATGCTCAATGCAATACTTTGCAGTAAACGGGGTGCAGGTATAGCAATATTCGGTTTTGGAGCGACCGCCTTTTACGCCAAGCAACTGATCATTCTCAAAATCCTTAAGTGGGATGATGGTGGCATGTTTAAGTCTCCTTTCGATAAGTACCTGATAACTTAATTCATCAAATGCAAAAATAAACAAATGAAAATCCGGACAATTTTTTACCAGCGAATCGTAACAGGCCACGCCTTTTGCCAGGTAGTTTATGTTAAAAAGGGTACAAAAATTCAGCCTCATGGGTTGGGTGCGGGTGAAATTTTCTTTAAAACAAAGCCCCGCCATCCAGCAATGAGCTGGCCGTCCAGGTTGATGCCTTTGTCAATGTCGCTGTCGAAATCGAGCAATGTTTCATACCGGCCGGCAAAATAGTTCTTGAATTTCGTGCTGTTAAAAAACCAGGCAGGGTAGCGGGCTCTATAAATGGAGTCGGGTACGGTTTGGATAGTTATCCGGTCATCAGCATCATCAACAAACGATGTACGGTCTATAATGATGTATTCAAATCCAAACGCTACAACTTCGTCCAGGAATTGGTATGGCTGTTCGATGTATTGCAAAACACTGGACATGAAAATTACATTAGCATTGTTGTCATCCTTGGCCTCCTTTACTGAATAAAAGAACTTCAGCCGTTCATCGGCAATTTCTTTATTACCAACGTCAATGTAGTTTTTTTGCTCAACTACGTTCCAGGTGAGTTTTACATTTGGAGGGATCATCCCCTGGTTTTGAAAATAAGAAGAGCCCAGTGAGCCGCCAAAATCAATAATATTAAGTTTATGGTTGTTCTCGATGGCTATTTTTAAAAGATAAGCCAACACCGGCCAGCTATATTGTATCCGGTCAAACAATACCGAATCGCGTTCGCCAGCCGCTTCACCATGTTTTACTTTCAAAATGGCGGTTCTTGTTTTTTCCAGGATAGAAGGGTCCTCGTATCCCGAACATACTAGTTTCGCCGCACTCCAACTTCGGTAATTGCCGTTATATAGCGTTACTGTGTTAAATGACGCGCGAATGCTTTGGTATAGCACCGTAAACCCTGATGGCGCCAGGCCTTTAATCCGTTTTTTAATTGTGGATTTTCTTGAGTTTTTTGGCGATGGTGTTTCACTGTCATAAAGCGACCGGATTCTCCTTTTCATCAACCGGAAGAAATACTTTTCGCCCCTGAAAAATATCTCAATTTGCTTTTTGCTTTTTTTGTCCTCCATTGCTTTTACGCGCTCAATCGGAAACGCTTCAAAGTCAAAAGTGTTTGAAAGTTTGGTATCCATATTATCCTTGTGCGTGCCGCTTCCGTCGAAACCAATGTTTATGACAAGGGAAACAGGAGGGTAAAGTGTTAACTTACCCAGCAAAAAGGCTGATGCGTACCACCTGATGGCCCAGGAATCAACGGTGCCGGATATCTGGGCTTTTAGTAAGGATATGTAATCATAAGTGTCGTTGAAATTAAATTCTTTTGCCAGGTTTTGTTCGATGATCTTATCCAAAAGCAATCGGGAGTTGGGCTCAAACAGGTCCCATCCACGCTTCCAGGTTGCCCAACCCCAGCAATCGGCTCCCTTTAGAAAAAACGGGTGCTTAATTTGTTTTTTAACCGGGTACAAATAACCGTGTATTGATATTACCTTCCCATCATTTTCATAAATGTCGAGGTACTCATTCATGTACCGCAGGAAAAACGGATGGGTCACCAGGTCATCCTCCATAACGATCACCTTCCCGTATTTATTTACCGTTTCTGTTACGCCGTTAATAATGGAGTCAGCGAGGCCCCTGTTAACCGGCGATTCAACAACAATAACCTCCTTGCACCATTTTTTTGATTTAATGACTTCCCGGGTAAGGGTGATATTTGCTAAAGTCTCGGCATTTGCTCCCTTTTTTGGGCCATCCGCGTAAATATATAATGTCGATTCGTCCGCGAGTGGATTGGCAGCAAGCGCCTCCAAAGTCCGTTCGGTATGCGAGGGCCGGTTATAAACAAATAAAACGATAGGGGCTAAGGGCATGTTAGATGCTTAAACAGTTATTGTTTTTATAAAATATGGTAGTGCACTTCAGGTAATTTACCATTGGTGCAATTCCCCAAAAATCAATCCGATTAAAACCGTTGTTGGCTAAAAAATCCATACCCGGATAATATTCTTTTCTATCGGAGTCATCAAGTACTATTACACCACCCGGCTTAAGCGCGATGACGCTGTTAATACAACAGTTTACCCTATCGCGGCCGTCTACTATAATGATATCGAAAAGTTTATTGCCGTTTGTGGCGTATTTGCAATAATCGCCGCCGCGAACCAGTTCACAATAAAACAAACTAACATTGGCAGGCATGGAGCTTTTGATTTTTTCGAACCAGAACTGGTCGTTTTCAACGCTGTTAACCGAATCCACTTTTGCAGCATAGTAAAGTGTTGAATTTCCGCTCCCGAATTCAAATATATCCAATGACTTGTTGAGCCGGGGCGTAATAAAATGGATGAATGGATAAGTAACCCAGGGCAGCGGCTTATTTTCAGCATCCGAAACGGTGCCGGTGATGATGGAATTTGTCCACCCGATATCATGAAGATAACCACCCCGTTTAAAGCCAAGCAGTTCTTTTTCCTCTTTATTGCTTAATAAAAAGATCAGTTTTTCCCGGTTAAAAAATAGGGTTAATATTTTGTAGGTAACTTTTCTGAAGAACGATTTCATGTTTCAATCCAATTGATGTTCAAATGATCCATTGCACCTGCCGGAAACTCCTTTCCTTCCTTAAAGCCCAGCCAGTAACGCGGCGCGTACACTTGTTTGTTTGGGTTTTGATTAAGCCAGGCACCCCACCAGCTGAACGAACTGCACGATAAAATGCAAATATCAGCATCCATCAAAAACTGAAAATCAATAATCTCGCTTTGGATGGATACATATTTATTGGGGACACTGGCAAATTCCGATTCGATAAAGGCTGGATCATCCGAAATGAAAATATATTGGACATCCTCACCGGCTATTTTCGCGATAGCATCCTTATAATAACTAACCGGCAACGAAATATTGATAGCAACATAATCCGTTCGCCGAATATGGATAACAGCTTTCTTCTTAGCGACGGGGAATTGTTTTTTTATCTCGTTAAACGCGGACGTAAACTTGCTTTTAATTTTGAACTGCCCCCTAACCTCGTTTTTAAAATCGTGAAAGTAATTTTGCGAATGAAAAAAACCGTGGTACAAACAATTATTTTTCACCAGTTTTAATGCCTCCACGGGCGCAATTTCATTATCAATCACAATTTTTTTGCCCCGAAATATTACTGCATTCAGCAATTTATAAAATGCTTTACGGCTGTGCACCCTAAAAATATTTTTGTAGCCATCAATTGAAAATAGTTTTCGATCTAATAGCGTCGGGAAATCTTTTTCAACCTCGAAGTATTTTGAGAGGATAAAATCTTCTACACCTTTATCAATATAGAAAGTGGTGTTGAGCCTTTTTGCCGCAGCATAGATAAATGCATATTGGAAAAGCTGGTTACCTAATCGGCCTTCAAGCTGCGCTGCTATCATTGTTTGCTAAACCAAAAACCCAGTTTAGCCATTTTTCTTTTGTTTTAATACCTGGCTCAAACGGTTTTTGTAATGTTTTAGTTTATTGCCCGCAGTTTTTATTAGCCCGACTTTTATTTCATGCTCTTCCCAGATCGCATCGGTCGTGGCTTTTTCAATTAGCCGTATGGGGTGTCTCTCTAAGCGCTCAAACCAGTTGAATCGCCCCTTTTTTGAGAAAATATAATTCACATCATCCGGATGTATCCTGTCGATGTAATTAATGATGAGTTTGATTAGCCGCAGGGAAACCGATTTCCTTTTATTCCATGCGTCCCGTATATAGTATGACTCGTGTCCGCGGCGATGAAAATAATAGCTGCCGGGCATTACCACCATTTTGCAGTTTTCCATCAGTTGTTTAAAGCCGAACGACCATGTATCCAGCGCACCCAGGTCTTCGGTATAACCATTTGCGTTTTTCCAGCTGTTTTTAGTGAATAAATAATTGCCGCTTCCGCCGGGGGCCAGTTTTCCGCATAGTAAATCTTCTATGGTGAAAACCCCCGAGTCGTGAGTCCATATTTCGTCGACAACTGAAGTCACGGCCGCAAAATATCTTATCTCTTTAAAACTGGCAACATCCGCATTTTCAGCGATCAGAAATTCCTTTAAAGATTGAATGCTGTTTTTCTCCAGCACATTGTCTGAATCAAGGCAAAACAAAAGCTCGTTACCTGTATTTTCAATGGCCGTGTTCCGGGTGGCGGCACCTCCTTTATTTCTTTTGTGATCCACAACAATAATTGCGGGGTACTTTTCCTTTAATCTTTTTAATACTGCCGCGGTATCATCGGTTGAAAAGTCATTTGCGATGATTAATTCGTCTCCATCAATAAAATTCGTTTCCATTATGGAATTAACCGATTCTTCAATAGTTGCGGCGCAATTATAGGCTGGTATGAAAAATGAAATACTTGGAGTTTTACGATTTTGACCAGTGACCATTTGGCGACTTATTTTAACATTATACTGGGTTAGCTGACTTAGCAACCTGGGCTGGACAATTGCAGTCAGGTCTAAAAAAACTAATCATTTTCATTGATCAGTTTATGACGGTATTTGGTGATGATTTTATGCTCAAAATACCTATAGCTGAAGTGAGCCAGGGAAATCACGATGATTAAGTAAAACAAAAACACGCTAATGTTAACCAGCGGGTTAGCAGTTACTGTGTACCATCCCCCAAAAAAGGAGCCCCCGATTACAAAAAACGCAATAATAGGATTGTGGAATAAATAAATGCCATAGGATATTTTACCAAGATAACTTACCGGTTTTGAGTTAAATATGCGCGGGAAAAGCGGTTTTTTAATGGTTGCCGGGGCAATTAAAACAACAGCCAGCAAATTGACCAGCGAGTATTGGTAAAAAGCCCGGATGTTGATCAGGAAATGCGGCGTTTTTTCATCGAACCAATAGCCAGGGTAGTTAAAGCCTAAACTTTTACCTTCAACCAAAAAATAGCCGGCCGACCTTAAAAAGTAAAAACAAGTTAAGCCAACTGCTATAAAAACCAAGGTTACAATAAAGAAATTACGGTACGGAAAGCGGATCTTAAAAGTAAAAAGGGCCAACGCTGCGCCTGTGGCCAATGCATCGGCCTGGCAAAAGGTGTTGGTATAAAAAAACTCACCAAACCAAAACCTATCAGCAACCATATTTACACCGATTGTAGCTGCCCAGAGCCTTAACAGCGGACAAATAATAATAATTGCAATAACAACTTTTTTTAGCGCCTTTATATTTAAAAAATAAACAACAAACGGAAATACCAGGTAAAACTGTTCTTCAACCGCCAATGACCATAAATGCCCCAGGAACTGGCTCTCATAATTGATCCATTTAAAAAACGGTCCCAGGTTAAGTTTTACGTTATAAGTATAAGTTAAAAAGAACGGCGTGTCGTGTTTTAATGTGTTTACGCCACCAATCAAAATATCATTATGCGAAAGTGCGGGTACACCATAATAAACCAGCAGAATGGCAGCTGCCGTAACGAAGAAAAACAAATAATAAATCGGGAATATCCTTAGTACCCGTTTATAAAAGAAATTGTACAAGTAAACCTTAAAGTCGCGGTGTTTTTGATGTACTAAGATGCGGGTTATTAAAAACCCGGAGAGAACAAAGAAGATGTTTACCCCTATCCAGCCAAACTTTAAAGACATGCCTACATTGGGCCAATGTGTTAAAATTACCAGGAAGGCCGCCAAAGCGCGTATTCCATCAAGGCCCGGTAGGTATTCTAACTTTTCAGGTTGTTTGTTCAAGCTCTTTTATAATGTACTTACACCATTTTTGATAAAATAACTCGTTTTTCCAGTATTTGTATGCTTTTTTGCCTTTTTCAATTGCTTCTTTTTTATCCAGCTTTGCCAGTAAGTCTTCCAACTCATCCACGGTTGATGCGTAGTAGCTGATCTCGTTCCAGGGGATGAATTTTTTGAAGGGCCGAACATCAACATCACCAATTAAACATGGTGCGATACCCAATTGCATCGCCTCAAAAAAACGAAATGAATTGCAGCTGGTGCCCCGCGGGCTTAGTGAAACGTATGATTCCATTGTCCGCAAATTGAAGTTTTTTGCCCACAGCCATCTTTTGTAAAACCTGGTAGGCAGGCCGCCCTGTATCAATATTTCCGGATTGTTCCTGAAACGTTTTTCCATTTCAATCCTGATGGGATGCGTATCGAAAGAGCCGTTAAATGTTCCCAGGTACTTTTTCTTTGGAGGAAACGGCGGTTTGCGATGCGGGCTGCATAATATGGGGATGTCGATCCCTTCATTAATGGTTCGCGCTGCTGTAAATACAGTGCCTTTGCCTGTATTAATCAACGTGCCGCCATCAAACTGCGTAATAGTGAATGTTTTAGCATCATCAATTATTACACGATCAACCTCCTGCTGTAACTCTGCGAGCCCTTCGCCGTTAGCGGCAAATTTATGGTTGATGTGCCACCGGGTCCAGTAAACCGGCAGGTAATGCCAGTCGGCTGCCGAGGCGTCATCAGTTAAAAGTTCACTTTGTTTTCTGATCCAGATATCAAAATCTTGCTCAATGCCGTAATCCTTATTATGCGCCGGGTACTGGTGTATTTGCGTTTTGGGCTGTAGCAGGAGCGGAGCTTTTAAAATATAAATTTTCATTTTACCAGGTCGGCGAAAACGTTACTATCCGGCGCGGGGCGGTCATTTTCAACCGGTCGGTATTCCAACGGCAGTTTTGCCGCTACAATACTTTGATCTTTGCTGTTGAAATATATTCTTGAATAACCAACCATCGTCGCCATGTCCTCCAAAATCGCCGGGCTTATAACACTGAAATGCTCCCAGATATCCCATTCGCCGGTGTAAACGCCGGCTTTTCCTTTACTGAAATCGGCATTATCGCGCATAGATGAAACCAGGTTAGGCGTATTGATGCGATGAACAGCACCTTTTTTCATTACTCTCAGTGTTTCCGCCAAAAATATTACCTGCTGCTTTTGGGTCAGGTGCTCAAAAAAATCCTCGTGAAATATGAGGTCGACACTTTCATCGGGAAGTGGAAGGCCATCTTTGATAAGATCGATGATGTAAAGATCCTCGCGGCTGCCGCGTATGGCTTCAGGATAATATTTGTCGGTATAAAACTGCAAATACGGTCCGTAGTGTGCATAAGAAACATCGATGTTTACCCAGCCTTTTAATATCCGCGGCCCGCAGCCAAAATGAACCTTGATTTCGGAAAGTTTGCTTGCATCATTTGCAAGCCGGGCAAAATCCTTTTTGTCGGTTAAATCGCCGGGCTTTTTTTTAATGGTGTACCCAACTTTTGCTAAAAGTGTATTAATTATTTTTTTGACAGACATTATAAAACCCGTTTCCCTTTAAAAGGGGCATTAATAAGCCCGGTATTGGCAAAATCGTTATTTAAGTTATATTCGGTCATTATTTTTAACGAAATGAGGTTAGGGCCAAAAATCCAGTTGTCGCCCCCTTTTAAATGATCGCCATTATGACCGCCTACAGATATTAAATATTCGCCCGGCCGTAAATAGTAGGCAGGGATGGTGAAAATCGAACTAAATTCCCCTGTTTTTAAAGGTTGTGGTGCATCTTGATCCTGCACAGTAAAAATCCGCGTCTCATCTTCGCTGGTAACTGAAAGTGACATCCTGAACTTATCCACTTTGGTAGTGCAATTACCCCAAACCTGTATGGTCATTTCACTCGAAGGGAATATTTCGAAATAGGATTGCTCGGCGCCATTCACTTCAATCCGGGTAAACGTAATGTGTTTGGTGAGGTTGCCGATGAACGACAGCTTCTGCTTGTTGTTTGAGTAGGTTCCCTTCAGGTATTTATTAATCACATTAATGGTGTTACCCTGCTCGGCAATGGTGCCATTGTTTAATAATATGGTGGTGTTGCAGATGTCTTTTATTGAGCCCATATTATGGCTCACAAACAGAACGGTGCGCCCCTCGCTTTTGCTTACATCGCCCATTTTACCAAGACATTTTTTCTGAAACTCGGCGTCGCCTACAGCCAGTACTTCATCTACTATTAATATTTCCGATTCGAGGTGTGCCGCGACGGCAAATGCCAGGCGTACGTACATGCCCGATGAGTATCGTTTTACCGGTGTATCGATATAGCGTTCAACCCCGGCGAAGTCGACTATCTCATCAAACTTGCGTTTTATTTCGGCTTTACGCATACCCAGGATGGCACCGTTAAGATAAATATTTTCCTCGCCGCTCAACTCAGGGTGGAATCCTGTGCCCACTTCCAGCAGGCTCGAGACGCGGCCTTTTACCTTTACCGAACCTGTTGTGGGCGAAGTAACGCGGCTTAATATTTTGAGCAAAGTGCTTTTCCCCGCGCCATTACGGCCAATGATGCCTACTGCATCGCCCTGCTCGATATCAAAATTCATATCTTTCAGGCTCCAGACAACATCGCTGCCGCCTTTGGTGGTGCGGTCATTTATCTCGCCTATCTTTAAAAACGGATCTTCTTTACCCCTTATCCTTGCCC
>Ga0206865_1059_pt1 | contig 34169 bp, 26 predicted proteins | sample Alteio_BWOrgCont_39_FD_152628 | JGI IMG/M metagenome (GOLD analysis project Ga0206865, IMG submission 152628) | Enriched cells from forest soil in Barre Woods Harvard Forest LTER site, Petersham, Massachusetts, United States -... | ecosystem: Environmental > Terrestrial > Soil > Temperate forest >...
CAAATAAGCGATGGCCCGCAGTGGGGCGCGGACGTTGTCCGGAGGCAATTGCAGGCTTTCGCCGAGTTCTTTGATGCATTGGTTCAGCAAGTAAGCCTGCAACAGCGCATACCATTGCTCGTCGTTTGCCGGGATGATGCCGGATTTGTCCATGGCCTTACGGTAAGCCTCCAGATAAACCCAGCTCACGGCCTGGTTCCAATGCCGGACCCAATGCTCGAAATTCGGCAGGTTTTCGGCGGCGATGACGCCGCGTTCCGCCTGTTGATGAAAACCGGCGTATGCCGTGTGATGAAATGAGCGGAGCATTCGGGCCACATCGCGCAGGGGTGACATTTTGATGCGCCGTTCGCTGAACGGCACGGTGGGGTCGCCCTGAAAATCCAGGAAGATGAATTCGCGGCCCGTCCAGAGCATCCGTCCGAGGTGCAGGTCTCCGTGAATCCGGATGCGGGCGGCATCGATGGGCAGAGTCACCAACCGGCGATAATGGTCGATAAGGGCGGACTCGGATTCGCCGACTTCCTGCACAACCGGAGCAAGGTCAGGTGGAAGCGACCGGGCGCGCCGTCGCAGCAACCGCAGATTTTGGATGGCCAGCGCGCGCATGGATTGAAAAACGCTGCGACGATATTGCGATGTCAACGGCAGCTTCGAAAACTCGGCGCTGTCTCCGCTCGCCAATGCCAGGTGAAGCTGGGCCGTTCGCGTGCCCAGATGGCGGGCGGATTCAATCGAGGTCCCGACATAATCCTCAATGGCCTCCCGGCCCGCCGGCGGATCGTGCCCTTGTGCGGCATCGGCAAACACACGGTCATAATACCGGCTGAGACCCTCGAGCATGAAATCGCGCGCATTGACTGAGTGGGGAACAAAACTCTTGGCCACGGCGAGCGTCACCGGCATCTCATCGGCGCGCGCGTATTCCAGCGCGCCCAGCAGCGGCGGGCTGTAGGGGAAATTCTTCTCGGTCAGGTAACGGCTTATTTCCAGCTCCGGATTCACGCCCGGGCGAAGCTGGCGGAAAAACATCAACATCACTTTGTCGCCGAGGAGCACGGTGGCGTTTCCATCAATGGCGTTGTTGATGGGCGGCGCTGGTGTCGCGATCTCATCTGGGGATTGTTGGGGCGCGGGCCCGGCGGTTGCCTTGAGTTCGCCTTGTTCGAATTGGAGAGAGCCACCCGCGGCGATTAGTTTCCACATCGCCGCCGAAAACGACGGGTTCACGAAGGCGTCGCAGACCAGGCCGAGCGGCGTGCCGTCGCGCAAGGTGAGCGCCGCGATGCCATTCTGGCGGAGCCGGTCGCTGATCGAGCCATCCGCGGCAAACGCCAGAGGCAGCAGGCAGATCTCGGCGTTCGCATCCACGAATTCCACCTGGAAAAAAGCCAGCGCGGTGGCATTTTCATCCGGCCATGGAACATTGAACGACTCCAGGGTGGTGACATGCTTGATGTTTTTGATTTCGTCGGTGAATCCTCGCAGCGATTTCAAGTACTCGGGCAGCACCGCCTCAAACTTCGCGCGCGCGCCACCCGTGAAAATTTCCCGCCAGTCTTCTGCAACCTTGATCGACGGCAACGACACGGGCACACCGGCGCCCGGCTTCGCCGCAATCGCCTGTGATTTCAATTCCAGCGAGAACCAGAAGAAATTATGCGGGCCCAGCGTCAGAAAATAGGGCGCCTCGGAGATGACCGGGTATTTCGTCCGGCCAAAAAGTTCGATGGGCGTCATTTGTTTGTACGCGGACAAATCCAGTTCCACGGGCTGGGCAAAGCGCGAGAGGTTGGCGACGACCAGAATGGTTTCCTGTTCGTAGCGCAAGACGTAGCTCAATATTTTGTTGTTGTCCGGCTGGAGAAATTCGCACTTGCCCTCGCCCAGCGCGCGCCACCGTTTGCGAAGCGCGAGCAGGCGGCGCATCCACCAGAGCAGCGAGTGAGGGCTGGCCAGTTGTTCCTCGACGTTGCACGCCTCGTAATGATACGCCGGGTCGAGAATGATTGGCAGGTAAAGGCCTTGCGGGTTGGCGCGCGAGAACCCGGCGTTTTTATCGGAACTCCATTGCATGGGCGTGCGCACGCCATTCCGGTCGCCAAGAAAAATGTTATCGCCCAGACCGATTTCGTCGCCGTAATACAGCACGGGCGTGCCCGGCAGCGAGAACAACAGGGCGTTGAGCAGTTCGATGCTCTTGCGATCGTTGCCCAGCAACGGAGCGAGCCGGCGGCGGATGCCGAGGTAGAGCCTCGCCTGGCGCGCCTGCGCATACATCCGATACATGTAATCGCGTTCTTCGTCCGTGACCGTGGCCAGCGTCAGTTCGTCATGATTGCGCAGGAACAAGGCCCATTGGCAGGTTTCGGGAATGGGCGGAGTTTGTTCGAGGATATCGGTGATCGGGAGGCGGTCCTCCATGCGCAACGCCATGAACAACCGCGGCATCAAGGGAAAATGGAAAGCCATGTGGCATTCGTCGCCGCGCCCCTCGCCGAAATAGGACACGGCATCCTCCGGCCACAGATTCGCCTCGGCCAGCAACATCCGGTCGCTGTATTTTCCTTCCACATGCGCGCGCAATGATTTCAGGAAGGCGTGCGTTTCCGGCAGATTTTCGCAAGTGGTGCCGTCGCGTTCATAAAGATAGGGCACGGCGTCCAGCCGCAGGCCGTCTACGCCCAGATCAAACCAGAAATCAACCACCTTGAAGATCTCGTCCCGCACTTCGGGATTTTCAAAATTCAAATCCGGCTGATGCGAAAAAAAACGATGCCAGAAATACGCGCCCGCCACCGGGTCGAGCGTCCAGTTGGAAACCTCCACGCCGTTGAAGACGATCGGCGCGTCTTTGTATTTATCGGGACTGTCATTCCAGACGTAAAAATTCCGCCAACGGCTGCCGGGCTCCGCGCGCCGGGCGCGTTGAAACCACGGGTGCTGGTCGGAGGTGTGGTTGAGCACGAGTTCGATGATGACCCGCAGTCCGCGTTGATGCGCCTGGCGCATGAAGGTTTTGAAGTCGCCCAGCGTGCCATACATCGGATGCACGTCACAATAATCGGAGATGTCGTAGCCGTCATCCTTGAGCGGCGATGGAAAAAACGGCAGCAGCCAGATCGCGGTGACGCCGAGGTCCTTGAGGTAATCGAGTTTTTCGGTCAGTCCTCGAAGATCGCCGGCACCGTCGCCGTTGGAGTCAAAAAACGCGCGAATGTGCACTTCATAAATGACGCCGCTTTTGTACCAATAGGGTTCGTTGGCGAGTCCGGTGTTGAGGGGTTCCGGGTTAGGCATGATTTATTTGACGAGTTGGACTTCATTGGATTTCTCCCTGGGGCTTTCACTTAATTCGCGCAATATTCGGCGGACTGCCATGGTATTGCCGAGATAATAGCGCGCGGAAGTAGTCTCAACGCCGACGCGCACCGAAAAAGCATCGGGCGGCAGTGCGCGGAACAGGTCTTCATCCGTCCAATCGTCGCCAATTCCCAGAATGAAATCAGGATTTTGTTCCTCCAATAATTTCACTGCGGTTGAACCTTTGTTAATTCCCGAATTGCGAATCTCAACGACTTTGTTGCCTTCGAACACCTGCACGTCGATATTGCGTGTGAAACCGGCGAGGTCATCCACGAGCTCCTTTGCGCGGAGCCACCCTTGCTCCGGGTCAGCACGCCGATAATGCCACGCGAGCGAAAACTCCTTTTCCTCGAGCAACGCGCCGGGCAAACGGTCAACATACAATTGCAGGATCGGGCGCACGCTTTCTTTCCAATCTGCTGACATGGTCTGGACGAGGCGCCAGTCTTCTCCCCGTTTCCGGAGCCAGGTGCCGTGTTCGGCAATCAGAGAAATGGGCAATTTGCCGAACGATTCCTCCAGGAACTGCCGCCCGCGGCCGCTGACGATAGTCAAATGATTTGCCGGATCGGAAGCGAGCGCGGTGACTGTGTCCATTATCTCTGCATCCGGCCGCGCCAGTCTCGGTTCGGCGGCGAGCGGCACGAGCGTGCCATCGTAGTCCAGCAGGATCATCCGGTCGGTTGCCGAACGATATTGCTGCACCATGCCGGCATAGGCTTTGCCGGCCAGCAAACGCGCGCGCCGCGCCGCTTCGTTCTTCTGGGTGGACAACAACACCTGCACAAAATCGTCCGCCCAGCGGACCACGTTGTAACGGCGCAGCCGATCCTGCATGAGCCGGTTGCGCCTGATTTGTTCTTCGACCGGCATCGTCAGCGCCTGCTCCAGCACTTTGGCAAAATCCTCGAGGTGATACGGATTAACGATGAGCGCCTCGCCCATTTCCTTCGCCGCGCCCGCCATTTCACTCAAAACCAAAACGCCCGTCTGGTCGGGACGCGACGCGACAAATTCCTTCGCCACCAGATTCATGCCGTCCCGCAGTGGAGTGATCAGCGCGACGTCACACGCGCGATAAAGCGGAATAATCTGCTCAAACGAAAGATTGCGAAGTTGATACACCAGCGGCGTCCAATGCACGTTGCCGAATTCGCCCACAATTTCTCCGACGGTCTGCTCCAGCTCCAGTTTCATCGCCTGGTAACTATCCACGCCGATTCGCGAGGGCGCGACGGAAACGACGAAAACCACCTTGCCGTGCCATTGCGGATTGTTCTTCAGAAATAATTCGTAGCCGCGCAAGCGATTGATGAGCCCTTTGGTATAATCCAGGCGGTCCACAGAAAAAATGATCTTGTTCCCCGCGAATTTCTCGCGCAACTCGGTCACTTGCGGTTCGATTTCCTTCGCGGCCGCCGCCTCCGCGAAGCGGTCGAACTCAACCCCCATCGGGAAGGTGTCCACCTTCACCACCCGGTCGCGCAAAGCCAGGCTGCCGAGGTGGTGTTCGTAACCAGAAGTGCGCAGCACCGACGTCAAAAAATAACGCACGTAGTCGTGCGTATGAAAACCAATCAAGCTCGAACCGAGCAGTCCTTCGATGATTCCCTCCCGCCACGGGCGCGGCAACATCCGGAAAATTTCCCAGGAGGGGAAGGGGATGTGCAGAAAGAAGCCGATGGGTATCTCGGGGAATCTCTCACGCACGAGTTTGGGCAGCAGCATCAGGTGATAATCGTGTATCCACAATACGTCGTCCGGTTGTAAAACCTTGGCGATCGCCTCGTCGAAAATCCGGTTCACATTCTGGTACTCCTGCCAGTAATCCTCGTCATAGCGTGCCAGAGTGGAAAAATAGTGAAAGAGAGGCCAAACCGTCTTGTTGCAGAATCCGAGGTAAAAGCGGTCCATGCATTCCTCCGGCAGAAAAACCGGGCTGCACTTGAATTCTTTTATCGCACGGGTACGAACCAACTCTTCATTTTCGGGCGGCACGTTCGTTCCAGGCCAGCCGAGCCATAGATAGTCAGTACGTTCCGAGCCATTCGACGCATTGCGATTAAGATAACTCCAGAGGCCGGTGGTCAACCCGCCGGCACTGTGCTTGAACTGCGGCGTTCCCTCGTTGAAGGAAACAGTGAACGGCAAACGATTCGAAACGATCACCAACCTCATGCCACTAGTTTTCGCCTTCCATTCCGGTGATGTCAAGGAACTGTCAGAAAAGAACAGGTAGATGTTTAACCCATCTGCGTCTTTAAAAAAAGGCAGGCGGGACTTCGGTCCAGCCTGCCTGCAAGTCAAACGGTGAAGTTCTCGCGAGCGTTCGCCCGCCCGGCTTCAACGGTGATCGTCGCGATGGTCTTCTCTTCGCTCCCCACCTCTTTCTTCGCGCCGGGGAACAAAATGACCGTTCCGGTCGTTCCGGAAACGGTCGTTGCGAATGGCGATACGCGCTCTCCAATCGGGATGGCCCCGTTCCCAATCGTGGAAACGCCCCACGCGCCATGGTTCACAAGTCAGCCAGACATTGCCGGGCCCAAGGTAAAAACATGCGTCGCCCACATACCCAACATACTCGAAGCCATCCCAGACATAGCTGTCGGGAACGTCAACCACAACCTCCGGCGGCGGCGGGGGCGCTGGCTCCACGACAACAGGCGGCGGTGGGGGTGCTACCGCCACGACTGGCGGCCGAACGTATACGCGCCCTGGCTCCACGACGCAACCTGACATTAACACTATTCCCAATGCCGCCACGGGCATCATACTCATGCTTATGCATTTCATTTTCATATTCATATTGTCGAATTTTATTCTTGGCTCATAACCAAGTCAGTCCTATAGTAGTGGACGGTCTCTCGGGACGACTTATTCAAAAAAATAAGCCACTCTAACGTTCGCGAGTCAAATTGTTTTCGCGCTAAATCATGCGCGGCTTGGATAATTGGTGGCCATTTTGATGGAACCAAATGGTCCCATGGTTGGTCTGGTCGCGATTAACGGCATACGTGATGGCAGGGGTCCAAAAAGCTAAAGAGAAGGAGCGGTATTATCTGCTCCCGGGTCAGGGCGGTCGAGCGGCGCGTCGCAAAGAGCGACTAGTGCTTATGTGGGCTATTGTCTGCGGGCTGTTTGTCTCGGCGGCTTTCGCGGGAATTTTATTTCTAATGAACCGGGGCGTGAGGTAGTGCGAGCACGCTTGCCGCACCTTTCATTTCGGTCAGACTGTCTCCACCGGGCGCGAGCCGCTTCTTTGCGCAATGAAAAATCTCGCAGTCCAAGCCCTCACCCTTGCATCGGGGAACAATGTGGCAAAGACGTCCTCCGCGAGTCTGTGATTCTCGCCCGGGACAGGGGACAAATCCCGCGGCATTCTTTATTTTCGGTTCCGGCTTGCCGCGTTCTTTTTGCTGTTTCCCGGCGCAGTGCCCCTTTTTAGTTTCTCCAATTCCTTTTTCAGCTTCGCATTTTCTGCCTGTGCCTGGTCCAGTTCCTCTTTCGTTGCTTCGCGCGCTCGATGCGCGTCGGCCAGATCTTTGGCGTGACGGCGAATTTCCAATTGCGTCATCACGTGCCGGGCCAGCACGCGCAGCGCCTGCTGCTGTTCCATCCGCAATTCGCGCGGCACTTTGTCAATGACACACAAGGTGCCAAGCGCTTCGCCATCCGGGGCCACCAAGGGCGCGCCGGCGTAAAAGCGAATCTTCGGATTCGACGTCACCAGGGGGTTGTCGGCAAACCGAAGATCCTTGGTCGCGTCAGGAATGATGAATAAATCCTGCTGCTTGATGGCGCGCGAGCAGAATGAAATATCCCGCGAGGTCTCGTTGACGGTTATCCCCACCTTCGACTTGAACCATTGCCGGTCCTCATCCACCAGGGAAATCAGTGCGATAGGCGCCTCGCAAATGCGCGCCGCCAATTCAGTCAAATCGTCAAAAACCTCTTCCGGAACAGTATCGAGGATATCGTACTGCCAAAGGACCTTGAGGCGTCTGGCTTCGTGATTGGTATTCTGGGCAGCCATGGGATTGGTTACTCCGGGCGAATGGTAACGATCTGTTTACTTAATGCAACGAGCTTTTTGAGGATATGCTCTCAACCCTCTTGTGTGAAGCCGTCGAGCATTCGGTTGATGCGTTGAACGCCACGCCGTCGAAGGCTCCTTCCTAGGGAGCGCGTCGCCCCAAAATTGCCTCATACTGGTCCCAAATGTTGTTTAATGCCGCCATCTCCGGTATGGTGAATCCGCCTCCAATCCAGGCGCCCTCCAGAAGCGCATTGCACTCAAACCCGGGCCGGGTCTCTCCATCAAAATAGGCATAGGCGCCAGGCACCGAAATAGAAGCCTCCCCGGTGTTGATATACCCCGGCCGGCCGAACACATACGACGTGTTTGTGCCCGTGCGGGACGCAATCCATAGCCCGCCGGCATTCGCGGAATACGAAATTCCGGCTCCGAAAATGTCGTTCACGTTTCCAAACATGGACTGTTGGCTGATGATGAGAGCGGTCTGGCTCGTCCCATCGTAATTGCCGAGCGCGACAAGACCGGAAGGTGATGCCGTGCCGTTGTAAACACCCAGACTGGCGGAATTCAGCGAATAATTCACCGCGCTGTTGATGAAGTGATAGTTGTTGGTGAAATAACTGCTGCTCCCGTCGCCCGCTATGCCGAGGGCATTCGTTGTCACGTTTCCAACCGGCACGATGGTGAAGTTCGTCGAAAAAGCGTTCAGGTACAGTTGAGCAGGAATCATCGGATACAGCACGTCGAATCGGTTCGTCCAGAAGCCAAGGCTCTTTAATTTTGTGAACAGGAATTCAATGGCAAAGCATTGAACCGGGTCGCTGGCAACCTGCGCGCGCGCGATGAAATTTGTCGCGTCAGGGTCCCAGGGGATGTTGACAAATTCCTGGACCCCGTTGGAAATCACGAGCGCCGGCAGACTGGGCCCGTATGCGAGCGGTTGGAGAAAATTCGTGGTGATGGCCGTCCCGGGAAACAGCCGAAACAGCGCGGGCTGGCAATTGGCGAGCGTCACCGTAATGCTGCTGACTGCCGAGGGCGCCAGCCAGGTGTTGTCGATACAATTATACACTGAATACCCGGCCGGTACTGATCCCGGCTGCGACAGCGCAGGCAGATTCAATCCAGTCGAATCAAAGTTAATCGTGATGGTCACGTTAGACGAGGAGCCCCGCGAGATCAGGCCCACAGCGAACTGCGGCCCGCTTTGGCTGCCAAGCGGCTTTAACCAGACATCGATGTTGTTGGTTTGCATGACCCGCTGACCCGCGATGACAGCGGGGTCCGCCTCGATTGCGAGCACACTCGAATTCGTCAACTGATATACCGCGCCGTTGTTCACGTTTCCGTTCACGTCGGAAAGTGAGTGCAACATGATAGCGGAGGAGATGGCAACCATCACAATCTGCGCCTGGGTGCCGTAATATGTGCCCGAAGGCACGCCCACGTTGGCCTCGGCAATGGCGTCAAAATCGTAAACGTGGCCTGGCCGAACCCAGCGATAGAATCCGTTCGTCATGAACTGGTCGCACCATTCCAGCAACGAAAAGAAACTATTTATGTCTCCGCCAGCGAGGCCGCGAAATGCGTTCACCATCGAAACCCATTGCGCCGTGACGGGGCCGGAGGTTGGGTCGCCGGCTATTACGTAAAACGGCTTGGCGGTATTCGTCGCCAGAACGGACATTCCCAGCTCCATGTTCAACACCGCCACATCCCACTTCCCACCATCAAGGCCCCAATTCAGAAATTGGTTCACGTCCTGGGTCATGTGTCCGGCATCACTGTTTGCTTGCATGCCCGAAGAAGTCAGGCCGGGCGTGCTGCCGCCGTCGGTGTAAAGCGCCAGTTTGAATCCCAGATTATGGGCCACCTTCACAAAGTTTGAGCCGGAGGGAAATTTATTTGTGTTCCATTGAAGGTTGCCGCTCGCGTCGCGGTTCGTTGTTCCCCAACCGTCGTCCACGAATATCCAGGTGTAGCCGTAGCCGTATAATCCGGTGGCCTTGGTTGAAACCATCACATTGGAAACATAGGCTTCCGTCGGATTCGGCCCTGTCGCATAGAATGTCAGGTAACCGCGAATGGGCGTCGGTTGAATTCCCTCCTGCTGATCCGGGACCGAGGCAAGTCGAATGGCGTCCAGGTAAGTTTCGAATCCGCTGTTGGTGAATGACGCCAGGTCGTTGGTGAGCGCCGCTATATTTGTGTTCAGCGACGATTGCACGGCCGAATACAACCCGTTGCTGCTGCTGGCCACCAGCGAGGTCACCGGCGCGAGGTTCGCACTGCCGGCATAAATTGCATACGGCACCGGCAATACGGGTTGGCGCGGGCTGAGGGTAATGAAGGTCGTCGCGCCATTGGTCCGCACGCCGATTGCGAGCCAGCGGCCGGTGCCGTCAAAGACGCTCCCGAAATCCAGCATCGCGGTGAACAACCCGTTAGTGACGGGAGTTGCCAGATTGGTAATGGCTCCTCCGACGATGTTGCCGGGCTGATTTGTCGAATCGTAGAGCGTAAAAGTGAGATCGTACGAGCCGTTCGCCGCAAGTCCGCCGTCATTGAGCGAGCCTTGATACAGAAAGGCGGTGCCCTGGGCAAAAACCTCTGGTGAGAAAATGCCCAGCAACAGAGCGGAAATCAGAGACGGGATTAACCTGGATTTGAAATGATTCACTGCGGCCAGTTACGTTAACTGCGGCCGTTGTCGTTTGTCTATTGATTTTGGGATCTCCACCCCTCCCAAACAATCCTTGTCAATCGCCACGCTCGAGCCGTAAATTCGCGTATGAACAAGGAAACCCAGCTTAACAGGTTCATGACTCAACCACGGTTCTAAAGACGATTCTATGGACAACACGTTACGCGATTTGATCGGGACGGTTATGGGGCTTTGGCTGCTCAGCATTGTTGTCTGCATTATTGCGCTCCGATGGGCCATGTTCTCGATGCCGCGGCGTTTCTGGTCCGCAGTGGTGTTATCGGTTGTCGCGCTCATCGGGGGCTATGTGGGAATGACTCACTTCCGGGTGGTGGCGTCCAAGACGGTCAACGGCCAGACGCAATGGAAGTTTGATTCGAAATGGTTTTTTGTCGCGACGCTGATTCTGGCGGCGTTGACTCTGGCGGTTACTGTCTGGCGGCAAAAGACCTTGCGCCCGGATCCATCGACAAAGGCAGGTTAAGGAGTACCGTGAAGGCTTATCTGATAATCTCAGGATCGATATTTGGATTGATCACCGGTTTGCACATTTGGCGCGCGATCGATGAAGGCCCCCGACTCGGTATGACGCTTTTGACGCTTCTCCCGGCCGCTCTTTGCATCTGGGCGTTCACGTTGCTCGGCAAATCGCTCCGCTCGAAATCTGGCTAACCCGTGCCGGATCGAATCCGCACTGAGGAGGGCTTCGGTGAGTGGAACACACGCGTGATTACTAACCGCCGCAAACTATTCACTTTGCTGTAGCTCTAATGCGCTCCCGCGGCCGTATTCGTATTCGATCCCGCCGCCGCATTCGTCCGCGTGGTACCGCTGTCAATCCGGTAACGCTCGTGCATATATAAATCATCCGCCACCTGATATATCGCGACTCCGTTGGTTTCGATTTCCAGGTCCGGCTTTTTCGGGCTGCCAAGCAAATCCATATTCGTCACTTTCGGGTCGCCGGAGTAATACTCCACCGTCTTCTGCATTCCATATACTACCATGCGCTCGCGTTCCATGATGCCGATGTCGCGATTGTGATTGATGAACACGCGGCCATCGCCAGGCTGCTCCTTCAGCAGGTCGCGGCCAAAAAACATCGTGTCATATGGCCGGCCAATCAATCCAAGCACCGTGGGTGCGACATCCAAGGAACAGCCCAACTGCCCAAAGCGCTCCGGAGTTTTCACCACCGCCGAGCCTAGAATGACGAGCGGAATTTCGTAGGAGAAAATCGGAATATCCTGCCGGCCGTAAACACGCGCGCCGTGGTCCGCCACCACTACAAAAACGGTGTTGGTCCAGAACGGTTCCTTCTTCGCCGCGGCAAAAAACTGTCCGAGGCACCAGTCGGAATATTTCACGACTTTCTCCCGCGTCCGCTTCGGCAGGTTCGGGTCGTCGGGAATACGGCCGGGGGGGTAGGTGTAAGGTTTGTGATTGGAAACGGACATAATGGTGCCGAGGAATGGTTTGCCCGTCTCGTTCAGGTTATGAAATTCTGTGATTGCCCGCGCATAAACCTCTTCATCGCTCACGCCCCAGATGGTGGTAAAGTTCGGGTGCGGAAAATCGTCGTTGAACGGCGGGTTGTGTTCGAGAAAACGGTCCCAACCGTTATGAAGCGCGTAGGATTTCATGCTGTCGAACATCCCGCGTCCACCATAAAAGAAAATGGAGTTGTAACCGTCGCGTTTGAGCACACGCGCGATGCTCTCGACGTTATCCGACCGGTCCCGTTTGACGATGGAATCTCCCGGCAGCGGCGGAAAGGAGGAGAGCACGCCTTCAAAGCCGCGCACGGTACGGTTGCCCGAGGCATAGATGTTGGTGAAAAACAATCCTTCGTTCGTCGCGAGCCTGTCCATTTCCGGAGTGAGAGTATTGCTGCGGCCCAGTGAGCCCCAGAATTCCGACCCGAGGCTTTCCTCCATGAGAATGACGACGTTCAGTTTCGGTTTTGACGAGTCGCCCACCACGTGGCGCAGGATGGAATTCGTCTGGCTCGTGAGGTCCGCACCCGGTTCGGCAAGCAAGCGCCGCACGTGGCGATAGGCTTCATCCTTGTCCATCATTGGGTAATAGGCGTTGTAATCGAGGTTGCGGGTGAGAGCGGCATTGACGAAGGCCATCTGGCCGTTGTTGGAAACCTCATTCAGCGTGCGATTGGAACTGAAATGCGTGCCGCCCACGCTGCCGATGACCCAATCGATACACGCGCTCCAATCACGGTTGGCCAGATCTGTGAACAAGGTGAATTGCGGATTGAACGTGATCCAGACGAGGATAAATAAAACCAGGCCGCCGAAAAACTGCACGAACCGCGAGCGCAGGCGCACGGGTTGAAACCACATCTGGCGAAAATAAATCAGCGCCGTGACCAGCCAGATGACGCTGACCGCCGCGCAAATACTGACAACCAGCCCCACCGGATAGGATTCCTGGATGTTGCCGGCCACTTCGTGGGGAGCGACGAGGTAGTCAACCGCCACCGTGTTGAAGCGGGATTTAAACTCGTCGAAGAAATAATATTCCACGAAATACAAAAACACCTGCACGATCCAAAAAACAAAAAAACCGAATGCGAATGGAATGCGGTGCCACCATTTGCCGAACCAGCGCTCGGGCATGATCCACAACCAGAACAGGAGCGGCAGCGTCGTCCCGACGGCGACGAGGAAATCCTGGTGAAAGCCGATCAGGAAAATTTCCAGAGCACTGTGCCAGGCATTGGGTTCGTGGCGGCCGAATTTCAGGAACAGCACCAGCCTCAGCACTGTGGAACCGGTTAGCAGCGAGAAGGCAAAAAATATGGCGAACCCTGAGCGCGAGCGCTTCCACGGAAAATCTTCCGGCGCCAGCGGTTTGGCGGACCGGGATTCGTTTTCACCCGGCAACCGCGATGATGGTTCAACGGACACAAACTGCATGACACTTTCTTTGCGCCAATTGTTCAACTTGAAAATCTGCGCGTGCCTGATGTCTCATTCTGAGATAGCGCAAAGACACACTGGATCGATTTTCACGCCGCGAGAGAACCGAGCGGACGTGACGTGCTCAATTGGCACTCCGGTCCGCCGTTTGGCCCTCGCATAAAATCCACCCGGCTCGGCATTTTCAAGCACGCGGGCGAATTTGAATTCATTTAGCAATTCATGCGCCTGCGACGACACCGGAGACGGGTTGATTGCGGGGAGTGATGGAGCACAAACTCTTGCGCCGCGAGGCCGCAAGAATGAACGCTGTGCGCGAAACTTACGAATCTTTTTGTCACTTGCCACTTCGCGTTCTTTTTGCGACGCTGAAGAACATGTTGAAGAAATTGTTACCGCTTTTGATTTTGCCGCTCCTGGCCGGCTGCGCCGCGCAAATCAGCAATCTGACGCCGACACAACAGCTTCGCAACGCCAACAACCTCTATCCCGTAGAGGTCTCGTTCACTTCCCAGGAGCAGGACCTGCACTGGGACAGCATCAACCCCAAGATTGTCGTCGCCGGCCAGGCGTACGATATGAAGCCGACGATGCTGATGACCAATCGTTGGGAGGGATTCGTTCCCGTGCCTGCGGATTCCGCCGCAGTCCATTACCATTATCGGTTCGATTATAACAAAGCGGGCTTCGGGAAAACCGAATCTGACAGCGCCATTTCGCCCGAGTATACCCTGAAGGTTATCGATTCGAAATAGACATCGCTTTTCACTCAAACCGCGCTTCGAAAAAAGCGCGGTTTTTTTGTGTGCATTGGGGCATTTCCAAAAATAAAGTTGACATTCTCTGTCCCACTGTCATGTAGTCATATTACAGTAGACGGCTATGTTATTTCAGATTGATTTTAAGGCGGGCAAACCGGTTTATCTGCAACTGGTCGATCAGGTGCGCTATGCGGCTGCGTCGGGGAGGTTACGGGCTGATGAGCCGCTGCCGTCCATCCGGCCGCTGGCCGAGGAGTTGCGCGTGAATCGCAACACTATCGCCAAAGCTTACGCGGAACTGGAAAAGCAGGGGATTATTGAGACCTTTCCCGGCAGAGGCTCATTTTTGAAGGAGAACAACACGCCTTTCTCCAACACGATGCGGGAAAAACTCCTGCTCACCGAAATTGATGAAGCCGTCGTCACCGCTCATCATCTGCAGGTCGATCGCGAAAAATTTCTGGAGATGGTCAAGGAACGCCTCGATTACTTCGAACGCAAATCCACCAGTTTCTCCGAAGACAATTTATCCAAAACCACGCCCAGGAGGACCGAATGAAAGCGAGCCAATCGGCAATCGAAATCAAAGAACTCACCCGGCGCTACGGCAAGCTCGAGGCCGTGCATGACCTCAGCCTGACCGTGCGCGCCGGGAGTTGCTACGGGTTCTTTGGCCGGAACGGGGCCGGCAAAACCACCACCATCAAATGCCTGCTCAACCTGCTGCGCCCGCAATCCGGTTCGTGTTTCAAGGGCGTGTTGCCCAAATCGAAAAGTATGGGAGCGGCGGTGGTTAGCAGATTGATGATCATCCTGAATTCGAGAAATTGCGCCATCTATGACCTTGCTGCGGCTCACAGAGCCGCGGTCCGTTGTTTGGGCAACACGCCCTCAAGTTGTGCCCCAACACAACTTCCGCTCGACAAGCCGCTCGAACCGGACTAAACATTTTATCGTGAACGGAGACAGGCGACAATTCTGTTGGATACTTACAAGTTAGGTCTCATGCCAGCGACATCCATTTTGCCAACCCAGCCAGCGGTCAAACGAAGGCTGTTGAAGGAGTTGATCGCTCTCCTTATATTTTTGTTTGTCTGCGGCAGCCTTGCCTTGCCGTTATTGTGTCCAGGAGGAGACGTTGCGGGCGCGTACAAGATAGCATTTGTGTATTTGGTATTTTGTCGGCTGGCGTGGCAGATAAACAAACGCACCTTCCGATTCAGAGATTATTTCATTTATTTCGCACTGGCTGCTGGTCTCTGTATTTGGTTGGATTCGCATCTATGATGAGAGTGTCAAATCGCTGCATCTGACTCCGGGCGGTGCGGCGTTATTCGACCCGCAGGCTGCCAACCGCGACACGGCAGACAAACTGTTGCTCGGTAGAAAGCTTGTCGAGCGGGGCAAAAACTGTGACGCGCTTACAGCGCTTCCTTTGATTTTGGCGTTTTATCCCGGGGCTTCACCCCGGGCTGTCATATTCCGGCCTTTCAGGCCTGTAGCCAAAACAATGATTTCTACGGAGCAACAAATTTTCTGCGCTATAAGGCTGCGCGCCTTGTGTGCGGTTTTGGGGGCAGTGTCGGGGGCGTATTGCCCAAATCGAAAAGGATGGGAGCGGCGGTGGTTAGCAGAATAATGCTCATCGTGAAATAGAGGAATTGCCGCATCCATGAACCCTGCTGCGGCTGGCTTACAGCACAGCCGCGCTCCGGCCCGTGTTTCAAGTTGCGCTGCGACACAACTTCCGCTCGACAAGCCGCTCGAACCGGACTAAACATTTTACCGTGAACGGAGACAGGCGACAATTCTGTTGGATACTTACAGGTTAGGCGTATGAGCGATGCGCGACAGTTAAGGATGGCGAGGTGGGAGAGAATCAAGCAGCGAGGCATTTGGCATTTTGTGCTAGTGCGCGGCGTGCTCGGTTGGGGGCTTATTATGGGCATTATCTTTATTATTCTTAAGCACATCTTTGAGCACATGTTACACGAAGACGACGCATTCCCATGGTATTTCATGCTTGGGCTTTGCTTTGCTGGAGGATTTGTTTGGGGACTTGCAACGTGGTTTGTTTCCGTGAGGATTTACTCGCGAGCACCGAAGGCTGGATGATTTGCATATGACCGATACGCCTAACAATAGGCTGCAACCAGCGCGGGGCGGCGCTGGGGTTTGCAATTCACCCCTCAGCCCCGGCGTGGCTGAGCTCTAGTCGTTAGGCATCATTACACGATTATGAAAATTCGACGCATCTTTTCAGTTGTCACGTTTGTATTGATTGTCTCATTCATCGTGAGCCGGCGGTCGGTTGCACAAAGTTCCGTTACGACCGATGACAGAGGCGTTCTCGGACAATACGAGCAGTTGGTTTTATCATTGTCCCAACGCGGAGACACCAATACCGCAAACGAGGTTGTTAGATTGATAAGAGCTGACCAAGAGGTACGAGATGCGACAGACGTCATGACGACAGTTCGGATTTTACAGAGTTTGCGTTCGGGCGACACCAACGCGGCCATTCGGATGTTAGAGTCTCAATTGGATGGGGCATTGATTCCTTTTAGCGCGCCTTCAACCGGGCCACGCGACGCGAAGCATGACAAGATTTTGATCATAGCGCGGGATTATCGCGCCAAGTATCCGCACACATCTGGCAGCCCCGAGATTGACAACGGAGTGAGTCGGACTTTTAGTTTGTTGCCGAAATGATGATGCCTAAAATCGCTGCAGCCAATCCCGATAAACGGCATCGGGACCTGCGGCGGCCCGGGCGGCGCGGCGTTATTCGACCCGGAGGCTGCCAACCGCGACACGGCAGACAAACTGTTGCTCTGTAGAAAGCTTTTCGAGCGGGGGCAAAAACTGTGACGCGCTTATAGCGCTTCCTGTGATTTTGGCGTTTTATCCCGGGGCTTCACCCCGGGCTGTCATATTCCGGCCTTTCAGGCCTATGGCCAAAACAATGATTTCTACAGAGTAACAAACTGTCTGCGCTACAAGGCTTCGCGCGTTGTGCGCGGTTTGGGGGGCAGTGTCAGGGGCGTGTTGCCCAAATCGAAAAGGACGGGAGCCGCGGTGGTTGGCAGAATAATGCTCATCGTGAAATTGAGGAATTGCCGCATCAATGAGCCCTGCTGCGGGGTCTCCGCCGTCGCTCCGCTATGGCGCGACGAGACAGACCCGCAGTCCGTTGTTTAGGCAACACGCCCTCAAGTTGCGCCGGGACACAACTTCCGCTCGACAAGCCGCTCGAACCGGACTAAACATTTTACCGTGAACGGAGACAGGCAACAATTCTGTTGGATACTTACAAGTTAGGCATCATGAGAGCGCTTATCGCATTGTCGGTTTTGTTGTTCTGCACGTCGGTTCAGGCGCTTGGCCGCCCAGACTATTTTTCCCTTCGCAAATGGATTGAGCGCGAATGCGCCACAAACACAACGCCGCAGGATGAGCGATTGTTTGTTGGACACATCGAGTCGCCGAGATTTGCGAACGTCCTGCATTTTCGCCCGGGCATTACCCTTCGTGAGATCATTGACCAGACTCCACTGAAGGGAAAGGTTGTCTTCGTTCAAGTGCTGCGACTCGACTATCTCAAGACTGGGCCGTTTACCCGCTACGCTTATATCAGAGTTGGATCGTCCGAGAATCCAAATTACGAAGTCAAGAGTCAGGACGTGATTTGGCTGCGCGACGAGGAAGGGGAAGTCGACATATGAGAGTCAAATCGCTGCAGGCATCGCGGGATGGCGGTTCCAGTTCTGCTTCGCGGTTCACGTCATTTGGTCTCGCGCGCCTATATTTGGCGCAAGGGCGGTAGGGCGCGCCACTCCGTGCGCGCCGTCGTGTTTTGCAAATACGAGTGGCATCGGCCAAAACGCGCTATCTCCGGCAATTCGAATACGCCGGTTAGCAGGCGGCGGCGGGCAAGGGACTGCCCGCCCTACCAGTTTTGGTTTGGGCAACATGCCCTCAGGATGCGCTCCATTGGGTCCTTCCCCTTCTCCTTTCTCGACAAATCCAATTCGCGGCGCAACACTCCGCCGCGATGGCGACCGAATCAGAATCACCGCGGGACCAGCTTTGGAAGGAATACAGCCTGGTCTTCCGCGAGTTTGACGACCTGACGCTGGCGCGCTGGCTGGCGCAAACTCTCGGCCAGCTCGAAGGCAAGGCCTGGCGCAGTTCGCATCCGTTATTGGCAGCCTACGGGCTCGCGGCCCAGATCGGCTACGAACGGCAGATCTGGTTCAAGCGCCTCGCGACGGCGCCGCCGGCTTATCCCGAATCCCCTTGCTGCCGGGCGCCAATACTGCCGTTGTTGACACGGGACGTTCGCGAGACCGGCCTGATCTGCCAGCATTGCGGCGACACGCTCGTGCCGTTCGACGAAATTCCCGAAGCGCTCAAGGCCGATCTCGAGACCTGGGCGTCGCAGTATGCACCGGTCCACATCGTGGCGCATTGGGACGATCGCCAGCGCAAGAGCGCGGGCAATTACGATCGCGCTTTCGAACAAGCCGCCAAGGAAGCGGAGGCACTTTTGTCCCGGGCCGGCGGTGATCTGGCGGCGAAGCTGCTCGAGTTCTATCCCGCGGTGGTCTGGGAGGATCAGGATGAATGCCTGGAGGTGCGGCCGGAGGACATCTTCATTTAGGATTTGCGATTGGCGATTGACGATTTAAGAATCGCGATTGCGCCAATACCGCCGCTCGTAAATCGAATATCGTAAATCGTGAATAATGAAGCGGTTGCTTAAATGGAGTTTGCGGATCGCAGTGCTGGGGTTGGCAGTGGTTGCTCTCTTGCTGTTTTTCAGAAACGACATTTTGCGCGTCGTGGCCGAACGTCAGATTCAGGCGCAAACAGGCCTGGACGTGAAGATCGGCAGGTTTTCCTCGGGATTATTTTCGCCGGTGGTGACCGCTGAAAACGTGAGGATTTACAACCCGCCGGAATTTGGCGGCTCGGAGTTTCTCGTGGTGCCCGACCTCCACATCGAGATTGATGCCGAGGCGCTGGCGCACGAAAAACTTCGTTTCAAACTCCTGCGAGTGAACATCGCCGAATTGAGCATCGTGAAAAATCTCGCTGGCGAAACAAACCTTGTGGTGATGTTCGCGAAAATGCCGAGGGGAAAAACTTCCATTCCGGGTCTGCATGTCAGCGGCAAGAAATTCAAGTTCGAGGATATCGATATGCTGAATTTATCCGTCGGCACTTTGCATTTTGTGGATTTGAAACATCCGGAGAAGAACCGCGACGTGCGGATCGATGTTGAAAACCAGCCCTTTCCCAACGTGCAGGGGCAGGCGGATCTGGGGGTCATCGCGGGAGTGCTTTGGTTGCACGGCGGCGGGGCGGCGGGGATCCCGCCGGGCGAACTTCTCGATCTGGTGCAAGCGTGTATGCATGCCAAAACCGCGGGCGCCGGGGATCGAACCGAGCAGCCGGCGCCGGCGGGGAACTGATTTTGTTATTCGTCGCGCTGGCTGAGGCAAATCAGTTGCAGCCGGGAGCATCTTGAGGGCGTGTTGCCCAAATCGAAAAGGACGGAGCGGCGGTGGTTAGCAGAATAATGCTCACCGTGAAACTGAGGCATTGCCGCATCCATGAACCCTGCTGCAGGTCACAGACCCGCGGTCCGTTGTTTGGGCAACACGCAACTTGACGCACGCGTCATTTTTGGAGCGCGGCTGTGTCGAAGACCAGCCGCAGCATTGCGCGACTCGATATTTCCAACGTCTTTGAGGGGTTCACCTGCTGCGGTTGGTCCCGCTGCGCGGGACACAGCCGCGCTCCGGCGCGTGTGCCAGGTTGCACCCCGAATCCGTTGCAATCGTTCTCGATCACTTTCTACTTTTTAACCTGCGCGTCCCGGCTTAGGTTGCTGCGCGATGGATAAAGACCAGGTGGCGGAAGTGCTCGTGAGCATCGGCACGTTGCTGGAATTGAAAGGGGAAAATCCTTTCAAAACGCGCGCCTATGCCAACGCCGCGCGCGCCATCGAAGCCACGAACGAGCCGCTCACGAAACTTATTGCCGAAAATCGCCTCGGTGAAATCAAGGGCGTCGGCGATGCGATTCAGAAGAAGGTCACCGAACTCGTCACCACCGGCAAACTGGTTTACTACGAGGACCTCAAAGCCTCGGTCCCGCCGGGCCTGCTCGCGATGATGGACATCCCCGGCGTGGGTCCAAAGAAAATCAAAGTTCTGCACGACGAACTCGGCCTTGCGAGCGTTGAGGAATTGGAAAAAGCCTGCCAGGACGGGCGCGTGGCGAAATTGAAGGGCTTCGGCGAGAAGACCGCGCTGAACATCCTCGACGGCATCAATCGCCGCCGCTCGTATGCGACGAAACATCTTTTAAGCGACGCATTGCTCCTGGCGGAATCGTTGCTGGACGATTTGCGCGCGCACTCGGACGTGACGCGCTGCAGCGAGGCCGGCAGCCTGCGCCGCCGCCGGGAGGTGATTGGCGACATCGACCTGTTGGTTTCTTCCAAACATCCCGCGGAAGTGATTGATTTCTTCACGCACCGCCCGGGCATTTTGAACGTGATTGCGAAAGGCGACACCAAGGCCAGCGTGCTGCTCGAGGGCGGCATTCAATCTGATTTGCGCGTGGTGACGGACGCGGAGTTTCCCTTCGCCCTGATGTATTTTACCGGGAACAAGGAGCACAACATCGTGATGCGCCAGCGCGCGATTCAGCGTGGCCTCCGCTTGAACGAATACGGCCTGTTCCGCTCGAAGGAAGAAACGCGCGACCCGAAGCTGCTGGTGAAGTGCGAGACCGAAGAAGACATTTTCGAGAAGCTCGGCTTGCATTACGTCCCGCCCGAATGCCGCGAAGACACGGGAGAGTTTGCGGTCGCGGAAAAACAACCCTTCCCGCGCCTCATCCAGTGGAGCGACCTCAAAGGCTCGCTGCACAATCATTCCACGTGGAGCGATGGGCACATGACCATTGAGCAAATCGCCACGGCCATGCGCGAGCTGGGCCTGGCCTATTGGGCCATCACGGATCATTCGAAATCGTCATTTCAAGCCAATGGCCTCGATGCCGCGCGGCTGCGGCAGCAAATCAAAGAGATCAAGGCGCTGAATCAGCAACTCGCGGACGAAGGAACTGATTTTCGCCTGCTCACGGGCACGGAAGTGGACATTTTGGCCGAGGGCAAACTGGATTTTCCGGACGACTTGCTGGCGGAGTTGGACGTGGTTGTGGCCAGTGCCCATCAACGGCTCGCACTCGACGAAGCGCAGAACACCAAACGCATCCTCCGCGCGGTTGAAAACAAATACGTTCACATGCTCGGCCATCTCACCGGCCGCCTGCTGCTCGAACGCGATCCGCAGAAGATGAACGTGCGCGAAATCATCGATGCCTGCGCGGCGAACGGCACCTGGATTGAGCTGAACGCCACGCCCGAGCGGCTCGATATGGATTGGCGTCATTGGCAATACGCGAAAAGCAAGGGCGTCAAATGCGTCATCAATTGCGACGCGCACCGGCTCGAGCACGTCGGTTACCTGCGGCTCGGTGCGGACGTCGCCCGCAAAGGCTGGCTGACCCGGGAAGATGTTATCAATACATTGCCACTCCCGAAACTCCTCAAAGAACTGAAGAAAAAGCGAAGTTAAGTAAGACACGAAAGGTAAAAATATGGGCGCGCATCCTTATTGGTATTTTGTTCCCTATCAGAAAGACATTAACAAGGCATTGCAGGAATTACGCCAGCGCGAATTCAAGGCGGGCCGCTACAACCCGGTGATGCATTTTCCGGAATTCCCGGTGGACACAACTTCTCCTTCGATCGGCGCTCAACATGAATCCATCGAAGAAGCCATGGCAGCGGCGGACGCGGACGGCACCCGCTCCATTCTCGACATCGCAACTGTCGAAGATGAACCGGATTTTTGCGCGGCGGGTCCGCTCACCGATGAAATGCTCCAGGAGTATTTTGATACGATGGAGCCGTCGCACGAGGCGGTGGATGACAACATGGATTTTCTTGAAGAAATCGACCGCGGCCACTGCGTTTACATCGTGGTTTACAAAGAGAACAAGCCGGACGAGATTTTCTTCGCGGGCTACTCGTTTGATTGATGCTGCGGCGAAGTATCGGCGAGACATGCTGGCGTTCCGCGGTGTGATATGGCATTTTTTTGAAAATGTTACTTCGCTGGTTTGAAAACAGCCGGGTGTATCATCCCTCGCGCCATCTCGATGCCACGGGCGCGGAGTTAGGGCGGGCTTTTGAGGACGTCTGCTTTAAGGCCAGCGATGGGGTCGAACTAAACGGATGGTTTTATCCTGCCGGCGACAAGCCCTCTGCGGGGATGGTCTTTCTGAACTGCCACGGCAACGGCGGGAATATCAGTCACCGGCTCGGGCTTTATCGGGCACTGTTGGAAATGGGAGCAAGTGTGTTTTCGTTTGACTATCGCGGCTATGGGCGCAGCCGCGGCACGCCCGGCGAGGAAGGCACGTATCTGGATGCGCAGGCCGCCCATCGTTGGTTGCGGGAGAAAGGTTTTGCGGAGCGCAACATCATTGTCTTTGGCGAGTCTCTGGGCGGCGGAATTGCCAGCGAGCTTTGTTTGCGCGAAGAAACCGGCGGGCTGATTTTGCAGAGCACTTTCACGAGCCTCCCGGATGTCGGCGTGGAATTGTATCCTTACCTGCCCGTGCGGTGGATGGGCAGGATCAAATACGATACGCGGAGCAAATTGCCGCGCATCAAAGTTCCCGTGCTGGTGATGCACAGCCGCGAGGACGGGTTAATTGGATTCCGGCACAGCCAGCAGAATTTTGCGGTGGCGAACGAACCGAAGTTTTTTTGCGAATTGCAGGGCGACCACAACGACCCGGCGTGGGAAGCGCCGGAATTTGCGGGGGCGGTGAGGAGGCTGCTGGAGTTGGTGGGAGAGGCGGGAGGCGTGAAACGTGTGGCGTGAAGCGTGAATTATTTACGGGGGTCACGGTGCTACCGAAGCGGCAGGTTGGCAAAGGCCACTCTGATTTTCACGCCCACGCGTAAATCGAAAATCGAAAATGGGAAGGGTTACCCCGGCGGCCAGGTCATTTTGCGGCCGCCCAGGATGTGGCAATGGAGATGCGGGACGGCCTCGCCGGCGTCGGGGCCGTTGTTGAAAACGAGGCGGTAGCCGTTTTTCAGGCCGAGTTGTTTGGCCACTTCAGCGGCCTTCAGCATCAGGTGACCCAGAACGGCGTAGTCCTCGCCTTTGGCCTCGCCAATTCTCGGGATCGGCTTTTTGGGAACGATCAGCACGTGAACCGGCGCCTGCGGCTTGATATCGTGAAAGGCGATGACCTTCTCATCCTCATAAACGATGGTCGCCGGGATTTCGCGCGCAACGATTTTCTCAAAAAGCGTTTTGCTCATGTGTCGTGTCGGTTGGCTGGCTGACTGAGCACAATTCCAAACGCGAACTCATTCAACCAGCAGGGCGCACGTCGGTGGATTGGGCTGCGTGGCGAAGCAGTTCCGCAGGTATTCCACGATCTGATCGTGCAAACTCTGGCAGCGCGGGCTCCAGCGGCGCGCGCCAGTGAGCTGTTTGACACAACCGCGCAGCCCATCGAAGTGCACCAACTGAGGATCGTGCGTGAGTTGCGCGCGCAACTCGTCGCGCAGTCGCGGAAAGAAAAACAACTCGAAGCCTTTGCCGGATTCACATGCCAGCTGGCGAAGGTCGGTTTTCGAGACCCGCTGCGAGCCGGGCTTGGACGGCGTGGACTCGGGTTCCACCACGTCGGGTGGCTCGGCGACTTCCGATTTCAGCCCGAAGCCACGCAGGACTTTTTCGAGCGCGCCGGCAAATTCGCCGACCGTGACGGTGATCCGCCCGAGGTCATTTTTGAAATAATGGAACACGGCGCTGGCCGCTTGCTTAAGAAATTCCGGGTCGAACGGCCCGATGCCCTCGCCGGTGAGTTCCACGGAAATCATCTCCGCCGAAAACGGAATGCTTTCGCCGCTGGTGGTTTGGAATAACAGACAATCAGATGACAGTGCGATCATTGTTTGGCCTCCAGTTTTTTTACTTCATGCACAAAATCAGTCGCCTCCTGAAAACGCCGGTACACGCTGGCGTAACGGACATACGCGACCTCGTCAATCTCGCGCAGGCTGTCCATGACCAGTTTACCGATGACATCGCCGGGGACTTCGCGTTCGTATTTCCCGCTGATTTCGTCGACAATTTTATCCACCAGGTCTTCCATGGTTTTGGGGCTGACCGGGCGTTTCTGACAGGCTTTCTTGATGCCCGAGAGGAGCTTCTCTTTGGAAAATTCTTCGTGACGGCCGTCGCGTTTCAACACCATCAAACCTTGATGCTCAATTTCCTCGTAAGTGGTGAAGCGATTGCCGCAAGTGATGCATTGGCGGCGACGGCGGATCGTGGCGCCTTCGCGAGAGGCTCGGGAATCAATTACTTTATCGTCCTGACAGGCGCATTTCGGGCATCGCATAATCCCACAGCTAATTGTGGTTCCGTCGCTTTTAGCATACCAAGGGTTGGGGAGTCAATGGGAATGCATGCACCGCCGCCCGAAATAAAAAAGATATAAATACCCGCAAGATTTTCAAAAAACGGATTCCTTGCCTCCAGTTTGGACGCCGAGCGCGCGGCTCAATTACGGTTCAGGCGCCAGCGGTGCCCGACCGCACGCGGTCCTTCTTTTCCTCCAGCTCGCCCTGGAGCTTTTTGCGGTCTTCCACGAGTTGACGTTGCAACTCTTCGGCTTTTTTGGCTTCGCCGGCGAAAGTGGCCTTATCAATGTCGTCTTTCAAAGCGATTTCCCGCTCGGCGACCTTGGCGGCGTATTTGGAATCCAATTCGGCGAGCGACTTCTTTTGTCCGGCGGTTAATTTGACGGTCGGTGACGCTTTTTTCAACCGTTCCATCGCCAGTTCGTATGAGCTTTTCATAATTTTGTAGCGGCGCTCTGTGAGCGTCGCAGTCTGCGGCAATATGGCGGCGCTCACAGAGCGCCGCTACACTTTTTTCCGCCACGGCATATCGGGGAACTTCTCCGGCGGCTTGATCGTTTGCGGCGGTGGCTTGGCCATTTCGAGATCCGGGTTGCTCGGTGGCGCTTCGCCGGGTTTGGTCTTGTCCGATTTCCACGACGAAATCCGCGCCTGCATCCCATGATGCTCCGCCACGGCCTTGTCGCCGGCCTTCATATAAAACAACGACAAATTTGTGTGCACCAGTTGTTCGTCCGGCTTCAGTTTCTCCGCCTTATGTCCTTCGACGATGGCGGTGGCGTAATCGCCCTTGCGATAATACGCCATGCCCAGCGCGAGCTGCGCCTCAAAGTGCGCCGGGTCCTGGGCGAGGATGGATTTTAGCTTCTCGATGGCGCGGTCGTACTCGCCGGTGCTGAAGTCGAACATCGCGTCGTCGTATTGTTCCTGAGGGGACATATCGCAGGGAACGTAGTTCACATGCCAGGCAAGGCGCAAGTGGCGCGTGTACTGAGAGTAGGACAGGCAGGGGAACTTAACGCAGAGGCGCAAAGGGACAAAGGCGCGGAGGTTGACACGAATTAACGCGAAACCCACCTTCGCCGCCCCTCAACCGCGGAGCGGTATCGCCGGAAACCGGGAAAACCACGGTGAGTAGGCCAACGGGGCAAGCGTCAAGCACGACAGGGGAGTTTTAACCACAGATGGACACAGTCTGTAAACTCGAATCAGATTTCAATAAACTAGCGAAAACCATTGATATTACAATGCAAATTCGCCTTAACTCGTCACTATTTAAGCTAACTTTTCGGTGCTTTAACTGACACTTTTACTGACAGTTGCCGGTCAATCTTCATCCGGCAACATGATGGTAATGGAGGGTTGCGGGTCGTCAATGTCAAGTGCGCCGCACATGGCAACCAATTTGACAAGGCGCGGGGCGCGGTTGTCGTTGCGGACGTAGAGCGCAAACGGCAAGCGGCTTTGTCCCTGCGCTGCCTTGCGAATCGCAAAGCGGAGCATCCAAACAACATCCCAAAGGCGTCCGGCTTCGTCCTGCCCGCTGACATTCGGCGGGACGGTCACATAAGCGTCAAAGGCGGTGCGGGTGATAAATACCGGGAAACGGATTCCGGCTTCCTGCGCGGTCTTGCTCACTTCGACCTGAAAGCCATCAGCGAGGGCTTGCTTGCGCGTGTAGGCGTAAATGACTTCGCCAAACGGCGATTCGTTTTGATTTGTTTTCATGGTGGTTCAAGCGGCGCGTGAATCGGCGGGGAAATAGCTGCCGTAACGTCTGCGCGGGTCATAGTTTGCCCGCTCGTAACGATAAGTGCCGCAAGGGTGCTGCCATGTCTGGCGTGTGTTATTCCAATGAAAGCCAAGCTGCGCCAAAATCTGACGCAACTCCGGCGCGGGTGTCTCGCGGAACGCAACCCAAACCCACTTGCCGACAACCTCGGCAAGATTGAACAAGCCGGGCTTGCTGGTTTCCAAAAGCTCCAAAACTTTCGGAGTGGGCAAGGTGCGGTTTTTCTTCCGCGCCTCGGCGTCAATCGGCAAACGATTGTCTTTCTTCTCCGCTCCGGCTGCGGTGTTACTGCTCAACTGTGCGGATCGGCTCTTGAGTCCAGAACCAGTTTTTTGTGATGTAGTTTTCATAGTCTTTTTTTTTCTGCTCTGCTGTGCGTATTCGGTCTGTCGCCCTTCACAAAAAAGCGGAGCCGCCAGCCCTCCCCCGTGGGAGTAGTCTTTAGAGGGAAACCACGAGCGGGCGGGCTGGTGTGATTCGGCGACGCCGTGAGGGCGACAGAAAGAAACGCAGCGCAGAAAAAACCGGACTTGAAAACGCGCTGTCCATGTTCCCGGCTTCGTCGCACCAGCGCGAAAGCCATTTTTCTGACTCTTTGACGGCGGGGCGGAGTGTGAGGGCTGCGACGCGATGGGTGCATGGGCGCGCCCGGCAGACCTGCGCGCAGCCTGACGGCGAAGTGTCAGACTAATTTGGTTTTATCAGTGAGGCCGGACAGTTTCATGTAGGCGGCGAAATGAAAACTGGCCGTGCTCACGGTTAATGCCGATGCCTTGGCCGAGAAGATGCGGCAGGCCCATCCTGCGGCGGAACCTCCGCGCATTTCAGAGTCCAAGCCCACGCCTTGAACCCGAACCCGGGTTTCACCCGCTGATGTACGCGGCGCGGTGAGACATTTTCTTCTTCCAAAGGACATTGACGAATGGCCGCCATTTTGGAAACGGAAGTGGAAACCCGGTAGATAGAATAAAAGATTTCAGAAGAAAATTCGGTAGTGGGTCAGTTTGGTTTTTCTTTTGTTCGCTGACTGGATTGTGCCATTGTGAGGCATGGCCAAAAAGACCAAAAAGAAAGCGCAACCGGATTTTAGCCAAGCTGCGCTCTCAGTTGTCCAATCTGCTATTGGTGGCAAACTTCACACATCTTCATCAAAAGGGAGTCGCGGAGTGTCCCCGACGCGCGGGAAAGTGCGGTCAACCAAGCGGTAGAATTCTTCCCAATTAGCAGAGGCTCGCGCCATGCCGAGCAACTCGTAAAGGCGCTGATTTAATGCCGGGTATCCGATCTCTGGCGTTAAAAACTGATAGTTTCGGTGTTTTCTCCGTCCGGTCACGGCATCCTTGGGATTGATACGTTTCAATTCTTCCAGCATTCCTTTGGTGAGCCGGTCATAAACCAAGTCATTCGTGTAATGCCCTACAACTTGCGGCATTTTGCCGTTATTCCAAGCCCATCCTTTCAGGCGGAAAATCTCTTTATAAAGCGATAACGGGAATGTTTTGGCCCATTCATACAATGCTCCGTCGATATACTTTTTAAGAATCTCTGAAAGAGCTTGGCGATCACGTATTTCTTGGTATCCGGTCGCCTCATCAACAAGCGCGATGATTCCCACCTTGGCGAATGCCAGCAACAAGATTTCCGCCTGTTTTGCAATATGAGCCTGTTGATAGTTGAGCCCCTTTTCTGAGTTTCTGGCCTTCAATACCGCCTCACAGATTTCCGGCAAAATTGTCGCCTCATATCCATAGGCCATAGTTCCTTGTGCCCGAAACTTTATAGGGTTCGTGATCATATCGCGCAACTCGTTGCTGGCGTATGGGTTAATGGACTTTGTATTGACAAAATTAGCGATTCGATCACCACCCCCTTTTGTTGCGGTGCCGGGACTCATGGAGAGTGCAGCGAGAACTCCCGATTGAGTGATCACGCGCTTGCCATTATCCAGAACGTAACAGGGTATTTCCATCCTCCCAATTCTCAGAGGGTGATCAGGAGAGCCGTGCGTTGCCTTTGGAAGCTTCTGCACCGTTTCGGATTTCTCCCATTTGGCCATAGCTGCGTTCCGGGCGATCTCAGACCGCTGTTCCGGGGATAAAGCGTTTTTACGAGCCTCTCCCCCCTTCGATTGCATTGATTGTTCTTCAGTCATAGATGCACGGTAGCAGGCAAAGCAGGCAGAGTCAAATTTCTTTTGCGATTGTGCTTGCTTATGCTTGCAAGCAGGCATAGTATTACTCCATGAATAAATTGAGCGTTGAAGATCGGGTGCGAATAGTTTCCTGTTTGGTGGAAGGGAATTCAATCCGCTCCACAGTGAGAATGACGGGCGCATCCAAGAATACCGTTGCAAAGCTGCTCGTTGACCTTGGATTGGCGTGTTCAAAATATCAGGATGAGATTTTCCGAAACTTGAAATGCAAACGCATTCAGTGTGACGAGATATGGAGCTTTTGTGGCTCGAAAGAAAAGAACACGACCCCGGAAAAGAAAAAGCAGGGATGGGGAGATTGCTGGACATGGACGGCCTTGGACAGCCAAACGAAACTTGTTCCCTGCTGGTTTGTGGGCGACCGCAGCGCATCCAGTGCATATCATTTCATTCACGATCTCAAAGATCGTCTCGCGATCCGCGTGCAACTCACAACCGATGGATACCGTGCCTACGTTGAGGCAGTCGAAGACGCTTTTGGTTTCGAAATCGACTATGCGATGCTGCTCAAGATTTACGGCAACGCCCCGATTGACAATAGCAATGTCCGCTACAGTCCGGCGCAGTGCATGGGCGCACGCAAGACGGTTATTTCCGGTATGCCCGACCGGGCGCACGTTTCAACCAGCCACACGGAACACCCCTTACGCCATAATCAGCCGCGACGCCGACAGCCGGGTCTGGGAGTGCACGAACTACATCCAGGACTCATCCGGGGACATCGTCCCGGAGGTTCAATCATTTACGGAATTAGCCACGGGGATGTGCTACCAGCAAAACGGCCAGTGGGTCGATTCGGTCGAGGAAATCGATATTTCACCTCAAGGCGGAGCGCAGGCCGTTCAAGGTCGGCATCAGGTGTATTTCCCCTCCGACATATACAGCGGCGCTATCCAAGTGGTTACTCCAGACGGGTCGCAGCTTCAAAGCCGCCCCGTCGGCATCAGCTACTTCGACGGCACGAACAGCGTTCTCATCGCCGAACTGACCAACTCGACCGGCCAGATCATTTCCCAAAATCAGGTCATCTACACCAATGCCTTCACCGATTTTGCCGCCGACCTGCTTTGCACCTATCGCAAGAGCGGGTTTGAATGCGATCTTGTGTTCCGCTCGCAAATACCGGCTCCCGAATCCTTCGGCTTGAATTCAGCCAGCACCCGATTGCAGCTGCTCACTGAATTTTTCAATACCCCTGCGCCAGTGCAGACCCCCATGCCGGTAAATCCCGTGACGGGGCTTTCTGACACCATGCTCACCTTCGGAAGCATGACCATGACACACGGGAAAGCCTTCCAGATCGGAACCAATGCAGCGCCGGGAACACCGGGACCTGGAATTCCGGTAGCCAAAACATGGGCCAATATCGAGGGGCGCACGATTTTAATCGAGGAAGTGCCGATGCAAATAATTGCGCCGGATTTGCAGGCGTTGCCCTCACCTACGACTGTTTCGATGACTTCGCCCGACCCGGCGTTGTACAAGGTTTCTCTAACGCGGCTACTGCCGCCCCGACGTCTGGCCGTGGGCAACATGCCCGCTCTACCGCTCGTCCGCAACAAGCCCGTTCCGGTCAAATCGGTTGCAAAGGCAGAGTTCAAACAAAGGCCCGGTTTCGTGCTCGACTACAACCTCAACTCCAATCAAACGAACTTCACTTTTCAGGGAGACACCACCTATGTGCTGAGCAATAATGTTTTCCTCGGGGGCACCACAACAATTGAAGGAGGAGCTGTCATCAAGTTTGGAATAGCTAGTTTGGATGTTCAGCAAGTGAGCTGCCTTACCGGCCCGTATCGTCTCGCGATCTTCACGTCCGCCAATGATAATTCCGTAGGCGCCACGGTTTCCGGAAGTACCGGCATTCCCACGACCTTGGTGGGAATTGAAACCGAAACGAACGTGGTGCTTCAGTACATCAAATTCGATTATGGCAGCGCGGCAATCTACATGACCTGTCCGAGCGTCGAGCTGTGGAACTGCCAATTCGCCAATTGCAACGAAATGATGTACGTGCAGGGAATCTCATTTCCGATAGTCAAGCTGCACAATGATCTCATCGTTGGTCCGGATTGTGCAATCGAAGACAATACCGGGGAACTCAATGTGAGAGTCGATCAGATTACCGCCAGCGTGCCCTACTTTGTCGTGTGGGACGACGGCGCCGGAAACATATACATGACCAACAGTATCATTCAAGGGTACCTGGGCACGATATCGATTACCAATCACGTTCTGGTGACAACGTCCAGCAATCTTTTCCAAACCGCGGGCGCGGGAAATTACTATCTCACGAACAACAGCCCCTATCGCGGTGCGGGCACGACAAACATCGAGGCTGCGTTGCTGGCCGAATTGCGACAGAAAACAACGTATCCCCCACTTATTTATACCAATTTACTGGTCAGCACAAACCTCACCTTGGCTCCACAGGCGGCGCGGGACACCAACGCTGCGGGTTTGGATTACGGCTATCATTATGACCCGATTGACTATCTTGTCGACCAATTTTGGATTACCAACGCGACTCTGAGCGTGACGAACGGTACGGTTCTGGCCGGGTACAATGATGACGTTGATGTTGTTGTTACTGACGGCAGCTCGATCATATCCGTTGGCACACCACTCGCGCCGAATTGGTTCACGCGATACTCATCAGTTCAGGAGCAGGAATTGCCATTGGGAGGCGACAGTAACTCCCCAAGTTCCACTACTATGATCAATCCCTATCACGCGACCAATGAGCCTGCGGGCATATTTCGCTTTACCAAATTCTCAACTCCGGCCGGTGGCGGAAACCATCTTTATCATTCGACAGGCACCTTCGCTTACAGCAATCTTCTCGTGCAGGATTGCGAGTTCTGGAGCGGAACGAACGATTTTAGCGGCTGCAGCAATACCGTAGCCGTCCTGAAGAATGACCTCTTTGTGCGGTCGGGGATAAATTGCAACCCGGCCACCGCGTTCACGAATGACACTTTAGCAGTTTCCAATTGCCTGTTTTGGAACATGGGTCTTGTCATTCGTGCCGCCTCCAATTCGAACACGTGGTTCTTTTTCAACAACGCTTTCGATAACTGCACGCTCAACTTGTACATAAATCCATATGTTCAAAATGGATACAACGCTTACCTGGTCAACACGAATCGGCTGAAACCGACAAACGCATTTGATATCATTACTACCAACGATATTGCCTACGAGGCCGGTCCACTGGGAACCTTTTACCAGCCGGCCAGTAGTAGTCTGATAGGTCAAGGGAGTTGCACGGGAGGGGAGGCTGGCCTTTATCATTACACCACGCAAACAAATCAGGCGATCGACGGCAATTCCCAAGTCACCATCGGCTACCACTACGTGGCCTTGGATAGCAGCGGAAATCCAATCGACACCAATGGCGACGGAATCCAGGATTACCTGGAGGATGCCAACGGTAACGGCATTTACGATACCGGCGATTTGGGGAATTGGTTGATAAGTCCGTATAACGGCTTGAGCTTAAGCAGCGGCCTGCAGGTATTCACACCGTTGAAATAACCTTTAAATTTCCGAGGAACCTTATGAAAAACAGGAAGTTTAGTCAAAACCCCGGGGCGATCGTATTGTTCATCCTAACATCCCTGGCTGTTTACGCGTTTGTTCCGCGACCACATGCTCAGACTTGTGGGGGTTGTGGCTCGGCTGAGGTAACAGCAGGTGACGTGGCATGGGTATCGTCGGCAAATGCGACCAACACGCTTGTGTCCGCGGACACGAATGCACCAACCATGACAACGAACGGGTGCGGGGGAGAAGTGCTGGCGTCCGGAATTGCCTTCGTTGCTTGTTTAGGCCCCGTGGTCAATACGACATTGCAAGTAAGCGACGGCGGGACTGGCGTACAGTATTATATCGATACCAATAACACGTACCATTTTCATGACCCTAAAAATACTGGAACAATTACCTTAACATCAACTATCACGGGTGAGTCAGCATGCCTCGATGGGACTTGTCAAGTAATGACCTATACCGCCACCGGGTACATAAATGTCATGTCGTGCGGCGGTGGGTGCTCGGGTACTTGCTCGGCACCGGCCTCACCGGCATCGGGAAATAACAATTGTCACAGCATGGATTTCCACCTGAATTTTGGCGCGACGTCGCCCCAGGTTTCATATGAATACATGCAATTGGAAGTTGACAGCCCGACCGGCAACATGGCGAACCCGGCATTACTGAGTGCGCCTTTCAATGACCCGAACGTCCAGGTGATCACGAACGGTTCCGGGACGATTGAACAGGTGAATACTCCTCAAATGTTGGTGATCGTGAATCCCATAAGCACCTATGAGTACCATCTGGACTGTTTTTATGAAACAAATGTTTCAGGACCGGTGGGCGGGTTTTATGTTACCGATGCACCGCCCTATGTCACGTGGGATATCAAGAATCCCGATGGGGCATCGGCCTATAACCGGGTTTGGGTCACCGAACTCGTAGGCAGCAGTTCCTGGCAATATCAATACACGTACGTGGCCTCGAGCAATGAGTGGGATCTTTTGAAACCGGATGGCCAAACCTTATCCACCTGGAAAACTCCCAATGCAACCAATACGTATATCACGAATTATACTCGGCAGGTCACCTCTGGCGGTCAAATTTTTAGTCGCAGCTCCATCGATTATCTGTGGACACCCGCAAACGGCGATCAACTGCCGCTGAAGGACGTGGAAGGATATGGCAGCGTAACCCAGGTAACGACCTACGCCTATAACACCGGCGGGCCGGCTTCAAATCAATTGCAGGAAGTGATTTATCCTGATGGGAACTGGAAATATCTGGTGTACGACAGCATAGGTCGGAAGATCGACGAGTATTCCGCGTACGGTAACAGCCCGGCGCCCACGCCCGGCACGCCGCCAAATCCGACAACCGCGCTCTGCGAAATCACGGAATATGATTATTCCCTCACGAACGCGGTGGATGGCGAAAACGATTCCGGAGATCCGAATAATCCATGGGCGGAGAGAAAAGTGACGGTTTTTATCCCGGCCAGTGGAGGATTGCAGGAAGTATCGAGAAAATATCGATTCACTACCAGCGGAGCGACATATCTTATTTCTGACGAAATAGTTCAATGTCCCAATCCGGGGGCCTTTTATACTAATGCAAACAATATAATCACGACCACATACTACGACACAGACAACGGACTGGTCAGTTACATTACCCATCCTGATGGCACAGCTACGTACTACAGTTATCCTGATGCGTACACGACGATTGAATCGGACCCCGATGGCTCCACCACGACAAGTATTGTTGACCAATTTGGAAATCCACAGTCGCGCGAAAAGGTCGATAATGGGACAGGAGTGGTGCTCTCGGAAACCACCTACGTATATACGAACGCCTTTGGCGCCTTGTACGACCCGCTCATGCGCACGCATGATGAAATTGATCTGGCCGGCCGCAAAACTCACTATACCTACGACTGCTGCACTTTGGACAGTGTCATTGACCCGGACGGGAATGAAACCGATTACACGTACGACCTCCTCAAACGCCGAATAGCCAGCACAGTTTATTACGGCAGCAGTCTGGGGATTACGACGAGCAATACCTTGGATGCCATCGGCAATGTGCTGGCCGTGACGCGGTTTGGGACCAATAATTCGCCGATCGTGATGCAACAAACCGCGTACGATGTGCTTGGGCGCATAATCGCCCAGACAAACGCTTTGCAAGGGGTGACAACTACAACGAACGTCCTGATCGGCGGGCAATTGTGCATAACTAATATCAATCCCGATGGCGGAACGCGGATCGAACTTCATTACCTTGAC
>Ga0206865_1063_pt1 | contig 33766 bp, 30 predicted proteins | sample Alteio_BWOrgCont_39_FD_152628 | JGI IMG/M metagenome (GOLD analysis project Ga0206865, IMG submission 152628) | Enriched cells from forest soil in Barre Woods Harvard Forest LTER site, Petersham, Massachusetts, United States -... | ecosystem: Environmental > Terrestrial > Soil > Temperate forest >...
AACCGTGCATTGGTTGACGGGGCCTGCGTTACCGTAACCGTATAAGTTTGCGTGGTTACACCGTCCTGCGCTTTAACTACAACTGCAATATTGTTGGGGCCAACGGCCAGGGCTATGGCGCCCGAAGGGCTTCCTGAAATCACAGCGTTACCGTTTATTGTCACGCTGGCTGTCGGATCGGCTACAATTGGTGTTACCGCGATAGCCGTTGTACCGTTGGCTACATTAACCGCATAACTATTGGTGCTGCTGTTAAACTGCGGGCTTAAACTCCCAATGCCGGGCGATAAATTAGCAAGCGCCGCGTTGCTTGAAAGCGCTTCCACAACGGTTACATTATAGGTTTGGGTGGTTATGCCATCCTGGGCAGTAACCGTAACGACAACAGCATTAGAGCCTGGTACTAACGGGATGCTTTGTGATGCTGATCCTGACGCTACAGCGGTACCGTTTATAATAACTGTTGCTGTTGGATCGGCCACTGTAGGTGTTAGGGCGATGGTATTTACCCCGTTAGCTACGTTTACTGTATAACTATTGGTATTGCTATCAAATTGCGGGCTTAAACTCCCTGCGCCGGGCGATAAATTGGCAAGCATTGCATTGCTGGATGGCGCTTCAATAGCCGTTATGTTATAGGTTTGGGTGGTTACCCCATCCTGGGCCGCAACACTTACCACAATAGCGGTTGGCCCAACTACCAGCGGGATACTTTGTGATGCTGTTCCGGATGCCACTGCGGCACCGTTTACGCTTATGGTGGCGGTGGCATTGGCCGCTGTTGGTGTCAGGGTTATGGCATTTGTTCCATTGGCTACATTTAATGTGTAAGTACTGGTGTTGTTATCAAATGCCGGGCTTAAACTCCCGCTGCTTGTTGATAAATTAGCCAGCGCTGCATTGCTGGATGCAGTCTCATTAATCATAATAGTATAAGCCTGGGTAGTTGTACCATCCTGCGCCGTAACGATAACCGTAATACTATTGGCGCCGACGCCTAAGGCTATGGCGCCAGAAGGGCTTCCGGATGCCACAACGGTACCGTTTATGGTTATGGTTGCCGTTGCGTCAGCAGCTGTTGGAGTTACCCTCACAGCGGCCACGCCTGTTACATTAACTGTGTAACTGCTGGTGTTGCTGTCAAACGATGGGCTTAAACTGCCGTCGCTTAAGCATAAATTAACAAGATAAGCATTGGTTGATGGCGCCTCGGTAACTATCACATTATAAGTTTGCGTGGTTACCCCATCCTGCGCGGTAATGTTAACAGCAATAGTATTGGCGCCGACGCTTAAGGCTATGGCGCCCGAGGAGCTTCCTGATGCGACAGGGATGCCGTTTACGGTTACGCTGGCTGTGGGATCGGCCACCGTTGGCGTTAGGGTGATGGTGTTTACGCCGTTGGCAACATTAATGGTATAGCTGTTAGTATTGGTATCGAATGAGGGGCTTAAGCTTCCAATACCTGGCGATAAATTGGCAAGCGCCGCATTGGTTGAGGGTGCCTCTATAATGTTAACGTTGTAAGTTTGCGCAGTTATCCCGTCCTGGGCCATAACCAAAACCGTAGCAGCGTTAGGCCCAACCACCAGCGGGATGCTTTGCGAGGCTGTTCCGGAAATCACAAACACACCATTTACGGTTACCGTTGCGGTGGGATCGGCAACTGTAGGTATCAGGGTGATAGCAGAAACACCATTACCTACATTAATCGTGTAGCTATTGGTGTTGGGGTCGAACGCAGGACTCAAACTCCCCATGCCCGACGATAAATTGGCAAGGGCCGCATTGCTCGACGGTGCCTCTATAATGTTAACATTATAGGTTATCGTGGTTATCCCGTCCTGGGCCGTTACCAAAACCGTAGCAGTATTTGATCCCACTACCAGCGGGATGCTTTGCGAGGCTGTCCCGGAAATCACGGGTAAACCATTTACTGTTACCGTCGCAGTTGGATCGGCAACTGTAGGTATCAGGATGATAGCAGAAACGCCATTGGCTAGATTTACCGTGTAGCTATTGGTGTTGGTGTCGAACGCGGGGCTCAAACTCCCCGTACCGGGCGATAAATTGGCAAGTGCCGCATTGGTTGACGGTAACTCAATAATAATTACGTTATAGATCTGAGTTGTTACACCGTCCTGGGCCGTGACAACAACGGCAAAGTTGTTGGCGCCGACGCTTAAGGCTATGGCGCCCGAGGGGCTTCCTGATGCTATCGCCGTGCCATTTATAGTTACCGAGGCCGTCGAAACCGCTGTTGTTGGTATAATATTCATTTGCGTGCCATAGCTAACTGTGGCGCTGTAACTGTTAGTGCTGGCTGCAAATAGTGGGCTTAAGGTTCCGCTGCTAATTGCCAGGTTAGCAAGAGATGCATTTGACGACGGTGGCTCGTTTATGTTTACTGTATAAGTTTTTTTGGAGGTGACGTCCTGGGCGGTTACCACAATAGTAACCAGGTTATTGCCAGCCACCAGCGGGATAGCTTGCGATGCTGTTCCTGAAACTACAACAATACCGTTAACTGTCACGCTGGCGTTTACATCACCGGTAACAGGGGTAACCGTAACAAAATAGGTATCCGCCGGCACTGATGTGCTATAGCCCGTGGTTGAGGAGTTAAATGTCGGGCTAAGCGTCCCGTTACTCAGATTTAATGAAGATAGCGCAGCATTTTTTAGTGCCGCCGAACGTGTTAACGTTAAGGTGTACGTTTTGGTAGTTACCCCATCTTGCGCGGTTACAACGGTGGTAATAGTATTAGTGCCGACATTTAAAGCGATTGGCGCCGAAGCTGAACCCGACGCTACAGCAGTCCCGTTAACGGTTACCGTCGCGCCGGAAAAAAAGGCTGTTGGTGTAATGGTGATAGATGATACGGCATAGTTTACCGTTTCGGTATAACTGGTGGTTGTTGTTGCAAATGCAGGAGATAAGTTTCCGCTGCCGGGCTTAAGCAACGAAAGGTTTGCGTTGGTGGATGCCGCTTCGGTTACAACAACTGTATATGTTTTTATGGTGACGCCATCCTGGGCGGTTACCGTAGTGGTAATGGTATTGGGCCCTACTACTAACGGCAGGCTTTGGGAGGCGCTTCCCGATGCTACAGCGATACCATTTACGGTAATAATCGCCGTTGGATCACTGACAGTTGGCGTTATCGTCATGGCGGAAACCCCATTGGCTACGCTTGCCGTATAACTGGTTATGCTGTTTGAAAAAACAGGGTTCAAAGTGCCATTGCTGATTCGGAATGCAGACAGATTAGCATTTGCCGAAGGCACACGGTTAACCGCTATGGTATATGTTTGAATAGTCACGCCGTCCTGGGCCACCACCACAACGTTGATGGTATTAACGCCAAATGCCAGCGAAATAGGGGGCGATGTTGAACCGGATGTTACCGGCATACCGTTTACAGTAACCGTTGAGGTGGATGCCACGACGGTAGGCGTAACCGTTATAGAAGTAACAGCGTTTGTCACTGTCTCGGTGTAAGCGGTTACCGCAGCCGAAAATGCGGGTGATAAACTACCCGTACCTGTTCGTAGGCCCGCCAGGTTATCGTTTGAATTTGCAGCCCTGGTAACTACCAGTGTATAGGTTTGCTTGGTAACGCCATCCTGCGCTGTTATGGCTATGGTAATGGTATTGGGGCCTATAGCCAGTGGCAGGCTTTGCGACGGACTGCCTGATGCTACTGTTAATCCGTTTACCGTCATCGTAGCGGTAGGATCGGCGGTGGTTGGCGTTATCGTCATTGCCGATACGCCGTTAAATACGTTGGCGGTATAATCAGTTGTTTGGGTCGAAAATACCGGCGTTAATACGCCGTTGCTCACGGTCAGTGCAGCCAGCGACGCATTGGCAGACATGTTGCGGATAATATTTACCATGTATGTCAGCGATGTGCCGTCCGCTGCACTAACAACAATGGTCGCAACCGTAGTGCCAAATGGCAGTGCAATACTGGCCGAAGCTGTTCCGGAGGTTACTGTAACGCCATTCACTGTTACAACGGCATTAACGTCGCCGGCTGTCGGGGTAATCGTAGTGCTTGACACGGTATTGGGCGCGTTAACAGTGTAGTTGGTTATGCCCGGCGTAAATGATGGCGTTAGGGCCAACCCATTGCTTAGCAATAAGCTTGTTAACGCGATGTTACCGGTTATTTTGATATTGACTGTGGCTGCCTGGTTGCCCGCGGCGTTGGTCGCGGTTACGGTATAATCCGTTGCCGGGCTTGGCGCTGCTGCCGCGCCACAGATGGTGCCGGTTCGGTTATCGAAGGATAAACCACCGGGTAGCGCAGGTGTAATGGCATATGCGCAGGCCGCGCTAATCTTTTTTATCCCGTTGTTGGCATCATTGGGTACATAAACATTCCCCCGGGCATCTACCGCTATGCCGAATGGGCTGCTGTAACCCTGGCCCAATACCACAGCGCCGCCGCTGTTTAAGGTTATCTCTTTTACCGCGTTATTGCCTTCGTCGGCAATGTAAATATTGCCAGGTATATCCACGGCAACGCCTGTGGGTTTCTTAAAACCGCCGCCAATTACCTGGATGACGCCAGTTGAAAGCGTAATTTTTTTAACAGTGTTGTTGCCTGCATCGGCTACATACAGGTTGCCGTTATTGTCCACAGCAAGGCCGAACGGCGAGCTGAATCCGCTGCCTATAGTAACCAGTGAGCCGCCTGCCGGAAGCTCTTTTACGGCGTTATTATAGGTGTCGGCGATAAATATATTGCCCTGGCTATCAACCGCAACCCCGTTGGGATGGTTTAGCCCGGAGATGACCGTTATGGGTGTGCCACCGCCCACCGGTATCATTTTAATGGCATTGTTGCCCGCATCGGCAACAAAAATATTCCCCGATGCATCCACCGCGACCCCAAACGGGCTGCTGAATCCCGAGCCGAGATTTACCGGCGCACCACCACCTGCCGGTATTTCAACTACGGTAGTGCCGGTCGGGCTTGCATAGTACAGGTTTCCGGCGACATCCGTAGCTACCCCTGCGGGTAAATTTGACGCGGCTCCGGATTGGATTACTGCTGTCGAAGCAGGAAAAACCTGTATGGCTGTAGAGCTCACCTGGCTTAGTACCACCCCTTGCGCTGTAGTTACGCCCAATTCGTTATACCCCGCCTGCGAATAATGCAGTTCACTTAAAGCAGGGTCGGGGTTCATCATGTTTCTTGCAACGAATGTGACCGCATTTCGCGCTACGATAAACATAGTACTGTCCAGGGGCAATGTTGCTTCCTGGGCGTTCCTGGCGTATACCAGGAAATCAGGCGGGGACGGATTTCTTGCACCTGTCCTTACTATATAAAACGGAAGGACGGCACCGAACTGGCCTCTAAACCGGTTGGCTAACGCGATCAGCGAATCGGCATATGCTGCTTGTGTGAAAATACCATGAGATATAGCCGAAGCATCGGCTTCGCCCTGATCCCAGAACACGCCTTTTACAATGGGGTTGTAGCCTAAGATCTTTAAACTGTCAATAGCCAAATTTAATTGATTGGCCGCCTGGGCCGACAATTGGCCATTGCTATCCCATGAACCCTTTTGCAGGAGGTCAGAAGCAGTTATAAGGGACGAACCCCCGATAGCAGCTTGTACAAAACAGACATTGCGGCCTGTCAATTTGTTATAGGTATTCCCAAATTGGGGCCACATCGATCCCAAAGGTATTTTTAACGCGCCCGAGCCCGGGAGCGGATCGTTTGCCGGGTGAACAGCACCGCCGAAATAAACAATATTGCCGGGCACCGTTTGTGGCGATTGGGCGATATTGCCCCTGCCCAAAGCATTGGATTGCCCGGTGATTAAAAATACGTCGACATTTTTACCGCCAATGCCATTGCTGGCGGCAATGGGTGTGCCGGCGCTGCCTGCATTTGTTAACCCGGTAGTGGCAGGTACAACGGGTGTTATGGGGATGCCGGCGGGATATACCTGCGGCGTGTTGTAGCTAATGGTAGGGGCAGCATTAGGCGGCGTCGCCGACATCGTTATAGTAGTTGCGCCGCTGCCCAGGCTGTTGTAGGCATATATGGTGTAGGTGGTTTGGGGGCTGATGGTAGCAGGGCTGCCGCTGATGATCCCTGTGCTTTGGTCGAGCGTTAATCCTGCCGGCAATGGGGTGCTGATATAGTATCCGCCGGTAGGGGTGAGTTGTTTGTATGGTGTGGTGCTTAAATCGGCAACATATACGTTGCCCAGCGTGTCAACCGATACGTTGTAAGGGTTTACAAAACCCGATCCAATGCTCACGGTAGTGCCATTACTCTTCAGGATCTCTTTAACAGCGTTGTTGTTATAGTCAGCTACAAAAAGGTTGCCGGATGCGTCGAGTGCAACCGCCATCGGCATATTAAATCCACCGCCAAGCGAAACAGGCTTCCCGCCGCCTTCGGGCAACTCTTTTATTACATTATTGGTTTGATCAACTACAAATACATTACCGCGGTTATCCTGTGTAACGCTTAATATGGTGCTCATCGCCGGGTTGGGTGCTGTCGCGCTAACGGCATATCCGGGCGCTCCCACATTACCTGCAACAGGAACCAGGGGCGCAATTGGGCTGCCCGCTGTATAAGTTTGCGCGCCGGTGTAACTGATAACCGGGCCCTGCGCAAATAGCTTTGAGGGCGATGTAATTACAGCAATAACAAACGCGACGAGCCACCATTTCTTTAAGAAATGATAAAAATGGCCTGGGGTAGTTGCCGCTGAATGATGACTATCAGGCATAGTATGTGTAACGGTAAAGCATCAATTGGCAATTCGGTTTCAAAATTAGTGACAGGTCACCTGGTTAAGTCGGAACGTGTTTTCAAAAAACTTTCCTAAACTGATCGATCTGCAGTTCCTTTGCAACAGCGCTATGCGCAACAGCGCTGTATTTGTCAAATCGATCTAAAGATATAAAATAATTTAAAACAATGAAAACCATTGTATATAAGCTTGTTTGTGCAAAATAATGTGCGTTATTTTCCCTTTGATAACAAAATAACGGAATTTAAATTGTGCCACGTATCCCTGCCCGGGAAGGTATTTATGAGGATATTTTTTAAGGGGGATTTAAAATAATCACGTTCTGCACTTAAATTTGTGAATGCGGATAAATCTTTCGGCAGATAAAAAACTAAAAGTCATTTACGCTGATGCCCGGCGTGGTGACTTGAAAAAGCGTTATCGTGCGCATTTTATTTATTTTACTATCCTGGTTTTATTGATTTTTTCGGCCTGCCGAAGCCATAGCAATAAGGGTTGTGTGCCAGCAGAGCACCCGACAGGTTCATCAGCGGCAGCTGATAGCCCTATTCCTATTCTTTTGTTCGACGGAACCGGAACATCGCCATGTGATGTAGTGGCCATCGAAACCATCCTCGACAACAGCCACCTCGATTATTCCACGACGAATTCATCGCAACTGAACAGGATGAACGAATCACAGATTCGAAAATACCGGTTGCTGATTTTTCCCGGCGGAAATTTCATCGATATGGGCAACAGCCTTACAAAAGCCACAGCTACAAATATTCACAACGCAGTGCATGATGGTTTAAATTATCTCGGTATCTGTGCAGGCGGTTTCCTTGCGGGTAATTCTGCGTACTACAATGGCTTTAACCTGGCTTCCGGGGCGCGGTTTGGATTTTATTCTGCCGAAGAAAAGGGCATTCACAAGGAAGCTGTGCCTGTAGCCATCGCTGGGGGATTGATACAGGACCATTATTGGGAGGATGGCCCACAGTTTACCGGTTGGGGCTTGGTTGTAGCGAAATATCCAGACGGAACACCTGCGATAGCAGAGGGTGCACCCGGAAGCGGGTGGGTGATACTCACCGGGATCCACGCCGAAGCACCGGAGAGTTGGCAGCAAGGCATCACTTTTGGCACACCCGCCGCTACAGACAATGAATATGCCGCAGCACTTGTCCGGGCCGCGCTGAACCGGGTATCGCTTCCGCATTATTAAGGCCGAACAACCGTTGTAATAAACAAAAATATCGTTTAGATTTAATTGCTTTTTACGCGATTTATTGTCAACCCCAATTAATCATTCCCAATTGTCAACGCAATCAGGCTTACGCAGATTAACAACATAAAAGATGGATATCAGCATTATCGATAAAAACTTCAGTTTGAATCTTTACGGAATCTCTGGGACACCAATAAACCGTAACTGGACCGAAACCGGTTTTAAACTGATGGATGAAATGTGGAAACAAATAAAGTCCGGCGGTTTAAAGCACAAAGGGCTTAATGTGTGGGTGTATGAAGAAAATAACAAAATGTTTGCCGGCGTTGAAATGGAAGGCGGACCTTTAACAGATATAGCGCTGGAACCGAAAAACATTAACCTGCCAAAATATGCTTATTACAAACATATTGGCCCATATAAGCAAATTGGAAGTGCAGGCTCAAAAGTATTGAATGAACTAGAACGCCGGGGCATAAAAACCTGTTGGCCTTATATTGAAATATACGGCCATTGGACAGCCGACGAAACAAAACTGGAAACGGAATTGCTGTGGTGCTTAAAATAGATGCAAACATTTGTTAGTTTTGTTGAAGACCACGCTATTTGATCTGTAAATGAGTTTTGCCAAAAAGCTGAATAAAAACCTGGCGGTTACCGAAAACGTAATATTTATATGCGCCTTTGGTTTTATTATGTACAACCTGGTGTCAACTTATGGCCGGTATATTTATAAATCGATAAAAGGGGGCGGTTATTTCAGCGCCATCGTGGACCCGGTGATAAAGCACCAATATTACATCAGCATCATATCCCTTATCGTTTTATTGAATGCTACGCTGGTTCTTTGGGAGATATTGTCGTTCACCATTCAATTGTTAAAAAAGGAAAGGGACCATGCGGCCCGGGGCTATCATCAGTACAAGCCCATCTTTAAAAAAGTTGCAATACATTATAAATCTTCGTTTTTAGCGCTGGTGATACACGAAGTTTTGCCAAAAATTATCCTGATCCACATGTTTTGGATCTGGCTGCCGCATTTTCAAAAGCTCCAGCTATTTACCATCAATATGCAATGGTACAGTTGGATATATGGCTATATATGCTGGGAGTTTTCGTCGTGGCTGTTCCATTTTACCTGTCATCGCGTGCGTTTACTGTGGTGTATTCATTCACCGCATCATGCGCCTACGGAATTAAACATGACCGTAAATTGGATCCATTTTTTTGCCGAAAGTTATTATTCTACCTTAATCCGCCTGCTTATTTTAATGGTTTTTGGCGTTAACCCGGCTATGTTTGCCGCCGTTATCACCATCGACAGTGCCTGGGGGATATTTATCCATGTAAGCGAAGGCACTTTAAAGGATGGCCGCCTTGGCATTTTGCGGCACATCATTATTACACCGGCGCATCACAGGGTGCATCATGCAAAAAATCCCTTATACCTGGATACAAACTTTGCCAATGTATTGCCCTTGTGGGATTGGGTGCTGGGTACCCTGCAGCCCATACGCGAAGAAGTTAAAACGGAATACGGCATTTCGCGGGAGCTTGATGTAACCAACTTTTCGGACCTCTATTTCGGGGAGCTATTATTGCTGTATCGCGATGTTAAAAATGCCCGGGGCATAAAAAACAAGCTTTTATATATTTTTATGCCTCCAGGCTGGTCGCCTGCATCATCCGCCCAAACCGCTGCAGTTTTGCGGCAGGAGTATCTGAAAACAAATCCGGAACTGGGAATGACCAGTAAAACCAGATTTTTTGCCTCGATGAAAAGCCGCACTGTGAGCTACAAACCTGTCAATAGTGATGCTGAAGTAGCCAACCCCGGCATTGGTTGGATAAAATAAAAAGTCATAGCCTTTTATTTTCAACTTATCATTATTTAAATATTTCTATTCGTTTAGCCCTGTGTATTTTTAGCTAAAAATCGAAGGCCTCACTCATTGCACAATTGAAGCTAAAGCCCCCCGGGTGGGCTATCGTGTAACCAAACTAAATTTTCGATGCCCCATCGGGGCTACCTATTTGTAGAAACAAAAAGCCGAAAATCATTTGCCTCGTAGAGGCTACCCTTATACAACATTGCTAATTTACCTTGCTAGCTGAGGGTAGCACCTACGGCGCTGTGGTGTTTGTTATATGATATTTCTACAAATAGGTAGCACCTACGGCGCATAAAAGCTTGTGGGTACACCGTAGCCAAACCGGGGGAGGTTTAGAGAGGGAATAAAAAATGAAAATAAATTTGCGTAGTTAAATAACTACATATATATTTGTAGTCAAATAGCTACACGATGAATTTAAGACGAGACGTATTCCAGGCCATAGCCGATCCGACACGGAGGGCCATACTGCTGCTGGTGGCTTCGCAAGCCATGGCGGCCGGGGCCATAGCGGCCAATTTTGATACCGCGCGGCCCACTGTTTCAAAACACCTGCAAATACTCACCGAGTGCGAATTGCTGCAACAGGAGCAAAATGGCAGGGAGATTTACTATCACATCAACGCAAAAAAAATGAAAGAAGTAGCCGACTTTATCGAACCCTTCCGCATCATGTGGGACGACCGGTTCAACGCTTTAGAAGCCATTATGAAAAATTATAAAAACAAATAACATGGAACGGAAAACCAAAGTAAATGCCGAAGAAGGCAAACAGGATTTATGGATAACCAGGGAATTTGATTTGCCGCTTGACCTGCTTTTTAAAGCATATGCCGAGCCTGAACTTTTAGCGCAATGGATGGGAACTAACGTGCTGAAATTTGAGGCAAAAAAACATGGCAGCTATCAGTTTGAAACAAAAGATGCCAACGGAAATGTCGTATTCAGGGGCAATGGCGCCATACACGAGTTTAGCCCCAACAAAAAGATCAGCCGGACTTTTGAAATGGAGAATGCGCCTTTTGGTGTGCAGCTGGAGGTTTGCGAATTTGAAAAACTGACTGACGATACCAGCAAACTCACTATACATACTATTTATGAGTCGGGTGCTTTGCGCGATCAAAACCTGAAGATGCCTTTTTCTTACGGCATCAACATGGCCCATAACAGGTTACAGGAAATAGTAAACAATTTAAAATAAAGAAAATGGAAAAGAGAAAGCTGATTTGGTATTGGATAATCACCGGGATATTGTCTTTCTGCATTTTTTCTGGCGGATTGGCGCAGGCAATGCAGGTAAAAGGCGTGGTGCAGGGTTTTAAACCATTGGGATACCCAAACTATTTTATATCGATAATTGGCGTTTGGAAGGTTTTGGGCATAATTGCGATATTGGTTCCCGGGTTTAAATTGCTTAAAGAGTGGGCCTATGCGGGCATATTTTTTACAATGACGGGTGCGGTGATATCGCACATTGCCAGTAACGATGTTTCGGTACAAATAATTGCACCAATTGTGTTCGCCATTTTTACGGTACTATCGTGGTATTTAAGGCCCGCTGACAGAAAAATTATCCAGGCTAACTAACAGATCAAACGCATGAACGCTGAATTATCGCCGGAAGAAAAGGAGCAATTGCTAAGCGCATTGCACGCCCGATTTGAAAAGAACGGGAATCGCCATGCTGGTGTTGAATGGGCCAAAGTGAAGAAAAAATTGGAAGGTAGTCCCGGCAAATTATGGTCGCTTAATGAAATGGAACGCACCGGCGGTGAACCGGACGTTATTGGCTATGACAAAAATACGGACGAATATATTTTTTATGATTGTTCGGCTGAAAGCCCCAAGGGGCGCAGAAGCCTTTGTTATGACCGTGCTGCACTGGATGCCCGGAAGGAATTTAAACCGGAAAATAGTGCGGTGGATGCAGCGGAAGCAATGGGGATTGAATTGTTGACAGAACAACAATACCGGGAATTGCAGCAAACAGGGAATTTTGACACCAAAACATCGAGTTGGGTAAAAACACCGGATGAGGTCAGGAAACTGGGTGGCGCCGTGTTTTGCGACCGACGGTACAATACCGTTTTTTTATACCATAACGGCGCCGACAGCTATTACGCCGCCCGGGGTTTCCGCGGGGTTTTGAGGGTGTGAAGTTTGGTTAGGAGGAAGATAGTTTACTTGCGATTGAAGCTAAAGTCTCCCCAACCGGGGGAGATTTAGAGGGGGCTTAATCCCAGCGGGGGACTTAAGTAAACGACATTTAAAATGAAATAAAAATATTTTCCGCCGCAGGCACGTTAAATGCACACATGCTTTTATTAACTTAACAGCATTTACAAAACCGGCAAAAACCAATTATAACCGATATATGAACACGAATCCAAAAGCCGACTGGTTTTTTAATAAAGATGACAAGTGGCAGGAAGAAGTAAACAAACTACGTGTAATTGCCCTCGACTGTGGATTGAGCGAAGAGTTGAAATGGGGCTGCCCCTGTTACACATTAAAAAAGTATAACATTGTTTTAATACACGTTTTTAAAGAATACTGTGCCCTATTGTTTTTCAAAGGCGCCTTGCTGAATGATGCGAATGGTATCCTGGTGCAGCAAACCGAGAATGTGCAGTCGGCGCGCCAGATGAGGTTTACCGGCCTGATGGAAATAGTTGACCAGGAGGCTACCATTAAAGCCTATATTCATGAAGCTATTGAAGTGGAAAAAGCCGGCTTGAAAGTCGAAATGAAGAAGACGACTGAATTTGCCATGGCCGAAGAATTTAAATATAAACTGGATCATATCCCGGCCCTGAAAACAGCATTTGAAGCATTAACACCCGGCCGGCAGCGTGGGTATTTGTTGTATTTCGCAGCAGCCAAACAAGCCAAAACCCGGGAGGCAAGGATTGAAAAATACATCCCGCAAATTTTGGATGGTAAGGGGCTGGAAGATTAGGGGGATTTCACTTTTGCCTATACCAGTTTTGTTTATGAGCCCGGCTATCCGGCTACAACGTCAGACCCCATCGGGGTCAAACATTTGTAGAAATAAAAGAAAGAAAAAATACCGCTCCATAGGTGCGGAACACATTGCGCTGATATGAACCGCAGCATGTTGCATCTGCCGCAATACGGAAAAGTTTAATTAAATATTAACACAAAAGTGTTTTATTGCAAAACAGGATATTACTACCTTGCATTTATTCCAACGAGATTAATCACACAAAACCAATAATAATCATGGCAAACGTATCAATTTATTTAAACTTTGCTGGCAATGCCGAAGAAGCATTTAACCACTACAAAAAAGTTTTCGGAACAGAATTTCCAAATCCGCCTATGCGGTTTAAAGACGCCCCGCCTCATGAGGGCGCGCCGCCATTGCCGGAAGCCGACAAAGACAAAATAATGCACATCGCACTTCCCATACTTGCCGGTATGATGATAATGGCGACCGACATGCTGGAAAGCATGGGGCAAAAGCTGGTAGAAGGAAACAATTTCACCATCAGTTTAAACCCGGACACCAAAGAAGAAGCCGACCGCCTGTATAACGAGCTGGCCGAAGGTGGATCAGATGCCGTTGCACCGCACGACGAATTCTGGGGATACTGGGGCACCTGCAAGGATCGCTTTGGCATCCGCTGGATGTTTAATATCATGAAACAGATGTAAAAGACAATTTCAACGGAGTATCTGCTACTAAAAAAGAAACCCCGCCCGTTCAGACATATTTTATTGAACAGGCGGGGTTATTTATGTCATGAAACTACCAGGGTATTTCTCCGCGCTTGGCATTGATTTAAAATTTGGGCGTTTCCCCGGTTGGTAGAAACCGGGGCCGCGTGCTTTGCTTATACGCCACAGGGCCTTAAGCGCTTATTCTCCACCGAATATTGCAGCAAACTGCCTCCTACTAACGGCAAACTGGAAAAGGCCGGTATCCGCGCCGCCCGCTAACGCGACATTTCGTTAATGCAAAAAATCTACTTTAAACTTGATGCTGCTACAATAATCCTTACATTTAAGCAACCTGTAAATTATCGACCACCCGCTTAAAAGAAAAAATGAAGTCAGCCTCAATAATTAACACCACACTAATGACCGGCCTGTTGTTGGGCCTGGTATTAATTGCCGTTCCCGCAACCGCCCAGCCGCCCATCCGCGACCCGCATACGCCCAGTTACGTTAATGCCATCGAATTGCCGGACGGAGCTATTCCTCCGGCAGATGCCAATGGTAATTTTATCATCGGCTCCACGCATAACCCGGTGCCCGAAACAACGGTGCAAGCCAATGTACCGCAGGGAACGGTGTACCAGCTGACCATTGAATCGAAGGATAGCAAAATTTATCCCGGCATTGCCCGCGAGCCAAACACATTTGGTACCGTGGATCCGTCAAATCCGGCTAAGCTGATAGTAACCACCAGTCATCCGGCGCCTTACACCCGGCACATTGCGGTGTATGTACCGAAACAATATGTACCCGGCACTGCGGCACCTTTTATAGTTGGCGCCGATGGGCCCGATAATTTGTTGTTTACGACCCTCGACAACCTGATTGCCGAAGGGAAAGTACCTGTGATGATCGCCATTTCGATTGGTAACGGCAGCGGCGACGCGCAGGGCAGTGAGCGTGGTTTGGAGTATGACACCATGAGCGGCCTGTATGCCGAATTTGTTGAAACGGAAATATTACCGCTTGTGGAAAGCAGGTACGGGGTGAAACTAACCCATGATCCCAACGGACGCGCGACGATGGGCGGCAGTTCGGGCGGATCCTGCGCGCTTATTATGGCCTGGTATCATCCCGAGTGGTATCACCGCGTGCTCACCTGGTCCGGCACTTATATAAACCAGCAATGGCCTTATAACCCCGAAACGCCGCAGGGCGCATGGGGATTTCATGAACACCTGATTCCGGAAAGTCCCGTAAAACCGCTGCGCATCTGGATGGAAGTGAGCGACCAGGACCTTTATAACCCAAACGTAATGCGCGATAATATGCACGATTGGGTGCTCGCCAATGAGAATATGGCAAAGGTATTGGCAGCCAAAGGTTACCCATACCAGTTTGTTTTTGCCCGCAATGCAAAGCATGTAGATTACAAAGTAAAACAACAATTATTCGCCGAAGCGCTCGAATGGCTTTGGAAGGATTACCGGCCGGTGAAGACGAAGATTACTTATTAACGATATTTTAATTTAACTATGAAAAAGTACAAATCAGCAATTGATGGTCACCTGGATATTTTCGTTGCAGACTATGAAGAAACAGAAGACGGTGAGATGGCGAAATGGCGTGAGCTATTGATCCATGGCGACCCTGAGGGACTAAGATCCTTTGCTAAGGTTTTACTAAAACTGGCCGACTTAAACCAGGATGATGTAGCCGACCTTCCGGTTGGAGCACGCGAGCATTATCATTTAAGGCCGAATTGGGAATTAAGCAAAAGCTCGGAGCGGGTAATTGTCGGCCGCATTGACGCAAAAGAGAGCGGCAGATTTTACGATCGTTACATCCCAAAAGATATTCGGAAGAAATAAGCAACAGAGCAAAGATTTTCGTTTGGTTCTGTTTCTTATTTCTTAGTGTTCTTAGTGGTTCTTCGTGACCCTGGTGGTTAATTTTTAAACCACAAAGAACACGAAGTAAGCACGGAGGGCACGAAGTTTTGCAGCAGCGGGAATTCTATTTGGTTGTTTGAGAATAGTTTTGACTTTTAATACAACCTCGCGCCAGCGCCGGCTTAAAAATCCACTCCACTCATTAAACCTTTTATTTCAAAATCTATCAAAATTGTGTTGTTTCTAAAACACGAAAAATAATTTGATGAATTAAAAATACGAAGGCCATGAAAAAATTAAATGCTGTTTTATCGTACTTTTTTATGCTGGGTGCAGGTGCGTTTTTAGTTGCTTTGTGCGTTACGCTTTTAAAGGTTTATTAATGATAAGATCATTAACGATAGTTAATATTTGTTGGATTGCCGGGATGTAATAAAATGTCCGGGGCAATCCAACCATACACCACCTGATCATCTCAATCTTTATCCGCAACCAAAGCCAACGCCTGCTTAAACCGTTCTGATTGGAGATTAATTCGCAATTGCTCCATATGAACCAGTGAGTATAGTACGCGGTTGTCCATATCAGCCAGGCTGATCTCGCCCGTCCAAACGCGGTCGTTAAATTCGCGGAAGGTGGGCTTAGCCCGATAGGGATCAACCGGTTTGCCGGGTGTTTGGCCCATCAGCATAAAAACAACGAAGTACGAAAAGTGCATCAGTTGCCGCGCCAGGAAAAACCTTGCGAACTGATATTCGTTAACCTCAGCGCCGAAATAAGCTTGCAGGTAATCCTTTTCGTCCTCATCGCTCCGCACTACAAAATTTGCGGCTATGGACAGGTCCATGTAGCGGTCATTTAAAAAGGCGGCTTCCCAGTCAACCAGCCATACGTGATCGCCGTCGAACAACATGTTTTCGGGTTTGAGGTCGTTATGGCAGGCAACCAGGTCTTCGGCATTGCGGGGATAAATGTTTTTAATTTGGGTGAAAATGGGCAGCAGGTCAGCAGTGAGTTCCGCCGGTATCAGTTCCGCTGTCTTGAACTTCTCTACAAAGCCCTCAATAGCATCCAGGTAGTTCAACCGGAAGGGGAAGGGCGGCAGCGCGTGCAGCCGGCTAAGCGTGGCAGCCAGCTTAAATTTAGCCACATCGAGCGGAAAAGGTTTTGCGTTAATAAAATCTGTGATGCAAACCCGGTCATCGCTATCGGCATACCAAACCTTTGGAGCAATGTCCGCATCGGCAGCGGCCTGCATGCAATTATACCAGCGGCTGGGATCGGCCACGGCATCGGTACGGGTGATCACGCGCAGCAGGTAGGGCTTACCCGTTACCACTATGCGGAAAATAAGGGCCGTTGAAAGCCCATCGTGCAATTGATGGATATCTTCAAAATCGCTTACGCCAAAGGCGGCTTGCAGGGCTTTTGCAACAGCTTCTTTTTTGTTTTCGGGGATCATAAATCAGGCTTAAACCGGTGCTTATCAGCCAAATTTATATAGGGTTTTTGGGTTAAAACAACTTTTTGGAATAAATTTTTACCGGCGCACTATACCCGCAATATTTGCGTTTACCCTATAGAAACCGGTTGAAAAAAGACCCTGAAATCACCCTAAAGCCTGGTAAATTTCCGCAAAAAGCAGCCCGCTGCCCCCGCCGTAATGTTGTACAATTTTAATTTCTGGATCATGGGCCCTAAAGGCTGCGCACAGCTTTTGCTCGCTCTCCGGCCCAATACCGCCACCTAATAAAACCAGTTTAAAAGGTGTGGATGTAAATGCAGCCAGCGCGTCCTCGTCGCTAAGGGCGCCGGTGCATTGCCAGTCCGGATTGTTGTTTACCAGGCGAACCACCGTTTGCAAAATCTCCGCGTGGCGGCCAATGGTTAGGATGTTTATTTTGTTCATTTTTTTTAGGTAAAAGGTAAAAGGCAAAAGGCGAAAGGTAAAAGGGAGCTTCAACCTTTCGCCTTTTACCTTTCAGCTTTCGCTTCTTTAAAATACCATCGGTACTTCCATCAATAGGAATTCTGCATTCGTTTCGGCTGTAATGGTAAAGCTGTCGGTATCCCAAATGCCATAGCCGTCGCGGGTGTTTAGCAGTTGGTCGTTAACCTTTACATCGCCGCTTAATACAAATACATACACGCCGTTGCCTTTGGCTTTTACATCGTAAGTAGTGCTCACGCCCTTATCAAACTGCCCCAGGTGGAACCAGGCATTCTGGTGGATCCAAACACCCTCGTCATCCGCATTGGGCGAGAGTATCTGCTGCAGTTTATTGTGCCTGTCCTCGGTGTTAAGGGTTATCTGGTCGTAACGAGGCTCAACATTCTTTTTGTTGGGGTACACCCAAATCTGCAGAAACTTTACCCTTTTGTCGCGGTCTTTATTGTACTCGCTGTGGTAAATGCCGGTACCGGCGCTCATGGCCTGTATATCGCCATTTTTAATTACGGCAACGTTGTTCATGCTGTCTTTATGTTCCAGGTCGCCTTCCAATGGTATGGAAATAATTTCCATATTATCATGCGGGTGCGTGCCAAAGCCTTTGCCTGCATCAACGGTGTCATCGTTTAAAACCCTCAAAGCGCCAAAGTGCATCCGCTCGGGATTATAATAACTGCTGAAACTAAATGAATGATAACTATTAAGCCAGCCGTGGTTTGCATGTCCGCGGGTTTCGGCTTTATGTAATACTGTTTGTGCCATTGTGTTTGTTTTCCTCTTTTTTGTTACCTCAAAGATACGGCAGGCAACAGCGCTTAACAGTTGATGTAGGTTAAGAAATTAACTGGTGAAGGATGGAATTTATTTTAAGTGAAGATATTAATGTTGAACATCGAACGCCCAATATCGAATGATGAAGTTTAAAATTCGTTATTGGATATTAAAATTTGAGCATTGCCTGCGGCCCGCGCAATTTGCTCATACGGCTTCAGGCCTTAGGCGCTTATTCTCCACCAAACATTGCTGCAAACTGCCATCTACTAACTGCAAACTGGAAAAGGCCGGTATCCGCGCCTGTCGCTAATGCAAAAAAGGGTATATTCCAATTCAATCAACCTAATCAACTTATTCCAACTAAATCAACTCACCCAATCAACTCCTCCGTACCATCCCTGCCCGCATCCTGCTGAAAAACTCCGGTGTTACCCCAATGTACGAGGCTATTTGTTTCAGCGGCAGATGGTCGATCAGCGTTGGATAACGGTGACAAAACAGGTTGTACCGTTCTTCGGCCGCCAGCCCCATAATATCAACCACCCGCTGCTGGCTGGCCACGAGCGATTTTTCGGTAAGGATGCGAAAAAAGCGCTCGAATTTAGGCACTTCCAGGTAAAGCTTTTCCTGGCTGATTTTTGAAAGCAGGATGGTTTCGGTGTCTTCCAGTGCTTCGATATTTAGGATGCCCGGTTTTTGCGAAAACAGGCTGTATAAGTCGGCCATCCACCAGTCGGCAGGGGCAAAGCTCAGCACATGCTCGTTGCCGTTTTTGTCGACCGTATATCCCCGCAAGCAGCCGGACGTTACAAATGCCGAGTATTTGCAGATTTCGCCCTCGTTCAACAAAAACTGTTTCCGTTTAAAACTTTTGGGTTGAAGGTAGCCGGTAAAAACAGCCTTTTCGTCATCAGTTAAATGAATGTATTTGGAAACGTTGTTTAACAGGAGATCGATGGGCATATTATAAATGAGATTTTAGATATAGAAAAGCTGGTTTTATTGACGAAAACTTAATATTAAGAACCTGTAATTTAACGGTATAGTAACACTTAATTAAGCTATTAACAACCCGCCAAAGGTAGCTTTGCGTTATAAATTTAGCAATAATACTTGAAAGCCCGACCGGACAATTTCAGCGTAAAATTACTAAAAACAACCACTTTTGTTTTACTCCTTTTTGGCCTCCAAACAGTTCTCGGTCAATCCATACCTTTACCCAATGGCTTTGCCCATAACGATTACCGCCACCGGCATCCGCTTTTTGATGCGCTGGAAAATGGCTATGTAAACATCGAGGCGGATATATTTTTACACGGCAAAAAGCTCATCATCGCCCATATCAATCCGTTTTTTAAAAATGACCGTACACTGGAAACCCTCTACCTGAAACCTCTGGCCGATAGGATAGCGGGCAACAAAGGGCAGGTTTACCGGGGTTATACCTCACCGGTTATTTTGATGATCGATATAAAGACCGGGGCATTGCGCACTTACCCGGTACTTAAACTGCTGCTCGAAAAGTACCGGACGATATTATCCGTTTATGATCACGGGCAGATTTACCCGGGGCCGGTTATGGTGGTACTATCGGGCAATAAGCCTTACGATGCTATTAAGAACGAGGAAAACCGACTTGCTTTTATTGATGAGGACCTGCGAAACACCTATCGCGATACCGCAGCCAACTGCGTTTATGAAATGTCAAGTTGCAAATATTCAAAGCTGCTGAAATGGCGGGGCGGCGGTGCTATCCCCGCAGACGAAGAAGATACCTTACGAAACTATGTAGCCGAAGCACACAGGTTTGGTAAAAAAGTGAGGTTATGGGCTTCGCCCGAAAATCACGCTGTTTGGGATGAACTGCTAAAATGCGGCGTCGACCTCATCAATACCGATAAGCTTGCCGAACTAAAAAACTTTTTACTTACCCGTAACGGCAGCTATGCCAGCGCTGTTGAACCTGCGCCTAAAACAATGGGTACAAGCATGCTGACTTTTTAGATGAGATGTGAGACGTGAGATTTGAGACGAAGTTAGCACCACCTATGTTTTTAAGGTCTTCTGCTTATTTTGCAGCATAATGAGTGCCTTGGCAGCACGCACATGCCTGGTATCCTCCTGTTTGGCCGAGCCTACCCAATCGCAATAACCCTGCTTATATCCTTTGGAAAGGCCCTCGAAAAATGCTTTTGCTTCATCGTCCTTAGCCAATAATATTTCCAGTTCGGCAGGTGTGCCTTCTATGTGTTCGCCTTTTTTTAACACGTTTATTTAGATATGAGATGTGAGATTTGAGACATGAGATAGAATTGATTAGCAAATATAATTATAAATTTTTCGAAGAAAAATTTCTCACATCTCACATCTCACATCTCACATCTCACATCTCACATCTCACATCTCACATCTCACATCTCACATCTCACATCTCACATCTCACATCTCTACAACGAAAACGCCTTTAACGATTCATTTGCATACGTACCCCAGTCCTTCATGGCAGCGTGCAGGGTTTCGGCCAGTTGTTTGCCGTTAACCGGTTTTCCTTTTTTGGGCGGATTAAGCGCCTTTTGGTCAACCGTGCTTTCGGTTACTTTGGTAGCAAACCAGGTAATATTTTCGTGCGGCAGGGCAACACCCAGTATCATGCCTGGCAAGCCGGTAAACGATTCAGGGCCGCCTGACACCGGGATTTCTTCGGTATAAAAAGCCACTACGTAAACCGAGTCGAGCACAATGGCGTTTGCCCGCCTGCATACATAGCCTGCAATTTCGCGGGTTTCATCGGTGATTTTCCAATGGATTTTGCGGGTGGTATCTGTAACCAGGAAGGTAGATTCAAAAACACTTTTTTTGCTGATAAAGGTTCCGGCTGCCAGGTCGGTAAAGGTGGCGTTGTTTTGTTTTACCATGGCTTCATCGCCCCAAAAACCAGGGTTGCCTGCATCATCATCCTCAGGGTTAAACATGCTTTTATTATCGGCGAAGCTTAAAGTGCTTTTCATCTTTTTAAACTGCGGCTGGTTTTTCTTGTACTGCTCAAAAGCAGGCGCCACGTAAGCCTCGTTATCCTTGTTAATGCTGCGTTTAAATATGGCGTACATATTAACCGTTTTCTCAAACTCAATAACGCCCGAGTTTACAAAATGAGCGTTTTGTGCAAATAGTATATCGCCGCTTAAAAGCAGCAGTGCAATGGTGATCAGTGTAATTTTTTTCATGATATTATTTTTTTGTGACGCCGCCCATTTTGTTAAAATCCCAAACAACCGAAACCATAAAATACCGCCTGATAGTAGTATAGGTATTTTGGGTGATGAAGTTGCCGCTCACGGTACGGTCGAACCCGGAATTTTGGTTAAGTAAGTCGTTTACAGCCAAGGATAGTTTTAAGTTGTCGCCTTTTAAAAAAGTTTTGGCTACTGAAGCATTGATCAGCGTACGGTGGAAATCGCTGTCGAATGTCTCGGTTTTTCCGCGCCACTCGTAGTTGCCATCGGAAGCTATCTGGAATTTGAGCGGCAGGTAAACAGTAAAACCGTATTCGCCGTTAGCACCGCGACCATTGTTATTTAGTTCGGGCTGCAACGATGATCCGCTTACGGTGTATGTTGGCCCTATGCCTAAATAAAAATCGTACTTCTTCTCCTTATATTTCGACGCCCGGAAAGATATGTTGTAGGTGTTGGAGTTGGTGAAGTTTAAATCGTTATTGTTAAAATTATATGAGTTGGTGCCGTTTATACCAATGTTTAAACCCAGGTTAAAATCGAGCTTGGCTACCTTTTTATCAAAATAAGCGCCCAAATTATAGTTGGATTGTTTTTTACTGCTCAGGTTAACATATTGGGTAGTGCTTTTGCCGGTAGTGGTATCGGTTATCATATTGTTTACAATGGGGTTGGTAGTAAATGATAAGTTGCCGTACATAAAAATGGATTGCCCGCTGATCACCTTGTAGGAATTAAAATTCATATAAAAATTATGTGTAAACGATGGCGTTAAGTTTGGGTTGCCCAGCATAACGTTTAAGGGGTTGGTGTTAACCACCACGGGCTGTATCTGGTTTATGGTTGGCTGCACGGTATTGCCCACGTAGTTAAAGTATAAACCCGCCTGCTGCGAAAACCGGTACTGGATATTGGCCTGCGGGTTCCAATTGATAAAATTGCGTTTTAGCGCGTTGCCGGTAACCTCATCCACCTGGTTAAAGGCAACCGTTGATACCTTGGTGCCAAAGTTAAAGGTAGCTTTTCCCTTTTTATAGTTAAAGATGCTGCCCACCTGGTTCGATCGTTCGGTAAGTTTGTAATCATCGCTCAGCGAATCAACTAAAACATTATAAACACCCGGCGCCGATCTGTTAAACGATTGCAGTTTCGAGGTGCCGCTGTTAAAGCCAAATCCGTAATTTAAAACGACCGAAAGCGTTTTCGAAAGCGGCTCGGTATAGGTTAGGTTGGTTTTAAAAACATTACTTTTTACATCGCCGGTTTTGTACTGGTCGATGGGTTGTACACTTGCCAGCGAGTCGGTCCCCGGTTTGTAAAAATCGGTGTTTGATTTCAGGTAACCGTTGGCAGTGGTTTCGTTGTATGCCTCGCTCACGAGGAACGAAATGGTACGACCTTTTTTCTTAAATTTTTTGGTGTAAAAGGCGGTCGCGTCAAATTTTTGGGTATTGTCCTTATTGTCGATGGAGCGGGTGTTGTCGTTCAGCCTTAGGTTACTGCCATCTGTAGTAACGGTGTTATAATCGTTAACAGTATGCGTGTTTTTAAAGGTACCGTCGGCAGTTAGCTTCAGGTTCGATGTGGTATCCAGTTTGATTTGGTAGGTAGCATCCAGCTTTTGGCGGAACATAAAATCATTAAGCGATTCGTTAGCGTTGGTATTGTTAATACCGCCGACAAAATCACTTTGCGATTGTGTGTTTGTGGTGCCCGTAACCAGCAGCGAGCCCGCTTTATAGTTGGCATTTAAAGATTCTTTGTCGCTGTTCCATTTGGTATCGTAATGCAAACCGGCGTTACGCGCCAACGGAATGCCCTGCCCGTTATATTGCCCGTTAAACGAGTCGAGGCCATCATTATCGCCCTCGGTGATAAAAAGTTCACCGCCGTCGCCAAACTGGAGGTTGTCTGATGAACCATATTTTTGCGCATCCTGCCAGCCAAGGCCTATTTTGCCGTTATTCCCAATAGTTGCATAAGCCGAAAACTTCTCCTTCGCCTTAAACATATTAAACAACAGCTGACTTTCGTAATAACCATCGGTGCCTGCGCCCACGTCAAGCTTGCCAAAATAACCGTTTTTGGCGCCGTCCTTCAGTTTAATATTAAGGGTTTTCGTTTTCTGGCCATCATCAATACCGGTAAAGGCCGCCTGGTCGCTCTTTTTGTCGTAGAGTTGCACTTTGTCAACCATATCGGCGCGGATGTTTTTGGTTACCAGGGTAGGGTCATCTCCAAAAAACTCTTCGCCATCAACCAGTACTTTGCCTACTGTTGTACCTTCAGCGGTAATTTTGCCGTCCTTATCCACCTGGATTCCGGGCAGTTGCTTCAGCAGATCCTCTACCTTGGCGTTAGGCTGTATTTTAAAAGCGGCAGCGTTATATTCGGTGGTATCGCCTTTTATTTTTATGGCTGCGCGCGATCCCTTTATAATTACATCGGCCAGCAGTTTTGCTTTCAGCAGCATATTCAGTTTGCCAAAATCGCTGCTGGATTTTACAGAGTCGAGGCTGAACTGCTCCACATAATCGGCATAACCCGGGTAGGTAACCAGCAATATAAGTTTGCCTTTTTTGAGGTTCGGTATCTGGAAGGAACCGTCTTTAGCTGTCCGGGTAAATTTAAGGAGGATTGAGTCTTTTGAATTTAAAACACTTACCGAGGCGTTATACAACTGGGTTTTGGAAGCGGTATCCACAATGGACCCTTTAACCGAATACGTATTTTGAGCCGATGAGCGAAAAGAAAAAAACAGTAAGAATGAAAAAAGTAAAATTGTGAATTTCATATACAAGGTTTGTTGAGACCAAAGTATAACTAAATTTTTAGTTTTTTATTACTCGTTAACATTAATTAACAATTTTGATGAAATAGGAAGGTTTCGATAAGAGATAAATGATGAAACAAGTGAAGTTTTCACTACGGACAACCCGCCGCCTTCAGGGTTTCATGCGCCGTAGGCGATACCTATTTGTAGAAATATAATATCACAAACATAACAGCTCCATAGGTGCTGCCCTCAGCTAGCAAGGTAAATTGGCAATGTTGTATAAGGGTAGCCTCTACGAGGCAAATGATTTTCGACTTTTTGTTTCTACAAACAGGTAGCCCCGATGGGGCAATGTCATTAAGTTATGGAAAAAGGAAAGGAATTTAATATCGAATAATGTCCCGATAGCTATCGGGATTGAATGTCCAATTTCGAAGTTTCTTACTTCATTATTCAACATTCGACATTGGGTGTTCGATATTAAATTCCTTAACTTAATGACATTGCCCGATGGGGCACAGGGAATCGCTTTGTTGAGACATTCATGAATGTTTCGCAATTTTGAGGGGCTTCAAACGGGATCTTATCTACAAAATTCTCAAATAAATTTGCGCAATCAAATAATTGCATATATATTTGCAATCAGATGATTGCATAATGGAAACCAGGAGAGACGTTTTTCAGGCGATAGCCGACCCAACCAGGCGCGAGATTATCAACCTGGTGGCTTACAAACCGCAAAATTTAAATTCGATAGCCGATAATTTTGATGTCAGCCGGCAAGCAATTTCGGTGCATGTTAGGATACTGACGGAGTGTGGCCTGCTGGTGATAAAAAAACAGGGCCGCGAACGTTATGTTGAGGCGGAATTTAAAAAGCTCGGTGAAGTATCCGCCTGGGTTGAACAATACAGGCAACTGTGGGAAGGCCGTATGGATAAACTCGACAATTTATTGAATGAGTTGCAGGGTAATCGGAATGAATAAAAAATTGCAGCATCACATTAAATAAAACTTCAATAAAATGGAAAATACAATAGTTGTTACCCGTGTTTTTAATGCTTCTGTTGACCTGGTATGGAAAACATGGACCGACGCAGAACTGGTGAAACGCTGGTGGGGCCCCGATAAATTCATCTGTCCGAGTGCTAAGATTGATTTTCGTGCTGGTGGCGTTTCGGTAATTGCCATGAAAGCCCCCAACGAGTTTGCGGGTGGCCAGGTTTGGTTTAACATCTGGGTTTATAAAGCAATTATACCGATGGAACGGATTGAATTTATCCAGAGTTTATCAGATGCAGCAGGAAACAAACTGGATCCCGCGCTGGCCGGTATGCCACCTGATTTCCCGGCTGACGTACCTACTGTGGTAACCTTTAAAAGCATCAGTCTCAATAAAACGGAAATGACCGTTACCCAATATGCCGATATGGGCCAGATGACTCATTTTGCCAAACTTGGGCTGGAGCAAAGCATCGATAAAATGGTGGCCATCCTTTCAAATTAAAGCGAACATCAAACCAATAAAAACCCATATTATGGAACTTAAAAAAATAACACCCTTCCTGTGGTTTAATAACCAGGCGGAAGAAGCAGCAAAGTTTTATTGCTCAATTTTTAAAAACTCAAGCATCATCAACGCAAACCCTATGTCGGCAACATTTGAACTGGAGGGCCAGCGGTTTATCGCGGCCAATTTTGGTCCCCAGTTTAAGTTTAACGAATCGGTTTCTCTTTTTGTAAACTGCGATGGGCAGGAAGAGGTTGATTATTACTGGAACGCTCTTATTGCCGATGGTGGCCAGGAAAGCCGCTGCGGCTGGCTTAAAGATAAATTTGGGCTATCGTGGCAAATTATCCCTGCGGTATTTAACAAACTCATCAGCGACCCCGACCACGAAAAATCGCAAAGGGTAATGAATGCCATGCTCCAAATGAATAAAATGGATATCGGCAAATTGCAGGATGCCTTTGATGGAAATAAGCTTTCGGACTAAACCACAAGAAGCCTTGATTCGGAAGAGTTGAGGTTTTTTGTTTTGAAAGGCAGATATAGAGCGCTAAAAAGTTTGTCATTTTATTTGTTTCATTTACAGAAAGTTATTTATTTTTACATCATCTAAACGCTGGTTCCCCCATCGCAGCGCTGCCTAATAAAATTTACTCCCTATGAAAAAAATTTACCTTTTAGCCGGATTGGCTTGCTGTTTTTTTGTTTTTGCTGACGGAGCTTTGGCCCAGGAGTGTGCCCCGGGCAATGGAGGTGGTATTGCTGTTGTTAAACCGACTGCAGCCACGGCCGCCATCACTATATCGGGCGATAGCTGCGTGGGCGGAACCTTAACCGCCAACTTAAATAATATCACTTTAAAGGAGTTGAAATGGTACGCCGACACTACCATGGTTGAGGCGCGCTCCATTTGGAAGCAAAATGGCACAAGGGTGGCAGGCGACACAGTTGCCGGCTTTGGCGCCAGTCAGTTGGAAGAGCCATATGGCGTGGCCGTTGATTCAAAAAAACGGCTTTACGTGGTTGATGATGGAACCCAGCGCGTTCAGCGATGGGACCCGGGTGCAAAAAAAGGCGTAACCGTAGCCGGTGGCAATGGCAAAGGCTCGGCGCTTAACCAGTTATTTACCCCGATTGATGTAATTGTTGATAAGGATTTTAATGTTTATGTATCCGACGATGTGGGTGCCAGGATAGTAAAATGGGCTCCGGGTGCAACACAGGGTGTTATTGTTGCCGGGGGCAATGGCGAAGGGGCCGCCCTGAACCAGTTGAATGGCCCCGAAGGCCTTTGCCTGGATAATGCAGGAAACCTGTACATTACCGACCGCTGGAACGACCGCGTGATGAAATGGGCTCCCGGCGCAACAAAAGGCGTAGTAGTAGCCGGCGGTAACGGGCGCGGACCGGCAGCCAACCAGCTTGATGAGCCCTTTGGCGTTGCGGTTGATGCCGCTGGCAATGTGTTTGTAACCGACGCTTTTAATTACCGCGTGCAAAAATGGGCGCCCGGCGCCGTAACAGGTACCACCGTAGCGGGCGGCAACGGAAGTGGTAATTTTGCGCGGCAATTTACCTATCCCAGTTCAATTTCGGTTGATACATTGGGCAACCTGTATATACTCGACAGGTACAGGGTGCTGAGGTGGGCAAAAGGCGCCGATTACGGCGTTACCGTGGCCGGCGGAACTCGTGCGCCCGCAGTGACTGATCTCAGCGGTTTCAGCACGTCGTGGGGCATGTGCGCGCTAAATGATGGCAGTGTTTACGTATCCGCAATTTTTAACGGGCGGGTATTAAAATTTGTACAAGGTCCGTTTTCAAAAAATACAATAACTACCGTGCTGCCCGGAAACTATACGGCAGTGGGCAACAACTTTGCAGGTACCGAGTACACCGCCACCTACAAGGTAACACCCATACCGCCCAAGCCAACATCGGTTACCGGAAAGGTTAACGTGATCACCGGTCAGGCTTACAGTTATGTGGTGACGGATAGCATTGGCGTCCGGTCGTTTAACTGGCAGGTACCCGCGGATGCTACCCTGATTTCGGGCCAGGGAACAAATAAGATATCGGTAAAATTTGGAACCTCCGGCGATCTGCTGATGGTATCCGGCATAAACGATTGCGGTATTTCGCCACAAAGGTGGTTCCGTGTAATTATTGCACCTCCACCCGGTCCGGTTGCAGACCCGGCAGTTGCCGCAGGTAAAACCACGGTAAGCGTTTACCCCAACCCGGCTTCAAACGTAGCCTCGGTAGCGTTTACCGCCAAAAAACAGGCGAAATATGATCTCACGGTAACCGATATCATGGGCAAAGTAATTCACCACCAAACCGGCAATACATCCCAGGGATCAAATAAAATTGATATCGACGTAAGCAAACTGCGGAAAAACGTCTACCTGATTGCGTTGAAATATGATGATGGTAACGCGGGGATAACTAAGTTTAATAAGCAGTAAGGAGGAAGGGTATCGATAGCTATTATTGATTGATTTTGATGAGTAAATATGTTACCTTTGGATAAAGGAGATTAAAACAATGGTCGTGGAGCGTACTGATCAAGGCATCCTGATTAAAACGGATGCAGCTGTTAATGTTAAAATGGTGCAGCAAATTATCGACTATTGTACTGCGCTTGAAATTAATGCACGGGCCCAGGGAACGCAGGACGATGCGGAAGAACTGGCACGTGAGGTTAATATAAATTGGTGGAGCGAAAATAAACATCGCTTTGTTAAGTGATTGTCATTGTAGATACCAATATCCTATTCAGCGCGTGCCTTACGCCTCAAGGCCGTGCCTTTGAAGTTTTATTTCATGCTCGTGCCGAATTGATTAGCAGTCACTTTGCTATTGAAGAAATAACAAGGCACAAACAAAAACTCTTTCGTTTGTCCAAACTTCCAGCAGCCGATCTGGAAATACTTATTGCACTTGTAATAAAACAGGTTACTTTTATTGATGAAGCCATCCTTGAAGAAACCTGTTGGAAGCAGGCGGATGAGCTTACCAGGGGCGTTGATGGCGATGACATCGCATTTGTTGCGCTTGCGTTGCAAACCGGAGGGATATTATGGACGGGCGATAAAAAACTCACACTACATCTCAAAACTATGGGTTTTGATCGTGTGGCAAGCACGGTTGAATTAATTCAGTTACTTGTGACAGAATAAGTGGAAGCAAATATTAGCGTTTCCGCAGGGTTCTGCTATAGACCATGCGGGACGGAAGCCTAATCATCAACCCACAATAATTATTCTTAATTTTAAATTCCATCCATTGGTTTTAAAGAATGAAATTTTACAGGTATTATCCGCTGCTTTTTATCCTATTCCTTTTATCGTACCTCTCCACGGGCTACGGGCAGCCGCACCTTTTGCACGATTCCACATCAAGGTTAGCTCAAATTCATAAAAATGGCATTTTGCGTATTGGAGTCCCCGGCGATTATGCTCCTTTTGCAATTACCAGCGGCGATTCGCTTGCCGGCGCCGACATCAGCCTTGGCCGTGCGCTTGCCGCAACACTGGGCGTTAAGGCGGTATTCGTAAAAACAAGCTGGGCAAAACTGTCTGTTGATATGCGAAATGATGCATTTGATATCGCCCTCGGCGGCATCAGTATCACGCCTGAACGCGCCGCCCTTGGCAGTTTTTCTATCCCTTACCACTCGGGCGGCAAGACCTTCCTTTGCCGCCGTGCGGATAGCGCCCGATTTTCCAATGCATCGGCCGTAAATACAGCAGGCGTGCGGTTAATTGAGAACAAAGGCGGAACTAATGAGTCAGTAGCGCGGGCAATGTTTCCGAAGGCGGCCTTGCAGGTATATCCCAATAATATTGGAATATTTAACGAGATCGTAGCCGGCCGGGCCGATGTAATGGTAACAGATGATACCGAAGCGGACCTGAAAACGCTGCAATACCCGCAGTTATGCAGGAGTTTTGCAGGCACAGTAACTAAAAGTGATAAGGCATTGTGGATCCATACAGATGCGGCCCTGGTTGATTTTGTAAACAACTGGCTGCAAAAACAACTGGCGGTAGGTATGCCGCAACGTTGGTTAAAAGAGGCTATGCATTGAGGGCTATGTGTTTATACCTAGGGATTAGCGTGAGGTTGGCGTTATCATAGCGGGCGTCGAATCCACCTTTAACAAATATTCCGAACTATTTGGTGACAGCATATTGTCAGTAAACGCGTTTTTTTGCGTGAACATGTTTTTTTAAATCACTGGCAATGAGCTGATAATGAAAAAAAGCATTTTGAGTTGCGTGAACACGTGAACAAATGAACAAGCGAATTCGGCGCGATAGCCCCATTACCGCAGTTTAGCAGGGTGGCAATTCTCCTGACGTTCGCATCAACTCCCGCCTCCATCGCGGTACGCAATATTGAACAGTTGATTTTCTTTAAAATAGATAAAATCGTTTTTAAAATCGAGGATGATATTGAAGCGCTTCATGAGGTCGTTGCCCAGAAAATTCATTTCAAAGCCGAAAGGTGTGTGGCTGGCAAATATGGTTGCGGGAACATCCTTCAGTTCAAACTTGCTGAAATTAAAAGCAGGCGCCTGCACTATCCTGGTCTCATATTTTTTACCGTTAGCATCCCGGATGACCGAACTACGGATCAGTTTAAACTGACCGGCTATGTTGGCCTTTGCCGCCCAGCCGCTATCCAGCGCCAGGGCTGCTGCAGAGCCATTGTCGAGTGTGAAAAGCCCGGTGTAAATTTGCTGACCCGCTTTAATACTGCCTTTGACGCAGGGAAAACCATTGCTGAAGATTAGTTTGCTGCGCACATAACCTTCGGTACCAGGCAAATGGGAGTTGACGACCAGGATGTGCTTATCGTAATTTAACTCTACCTGTTTTCCTTCAAATACATCAAAGCCGATGCGGCCATCCATTTCCTGGGCGGTGGCGTTTGTTGTCGAAATTGACGGATCGTGCAGGAGCATATGGCCAATCTGCAGGCTACTGATCTTTTTCGGTCCAAACTTCCGGGCTTTTACAGCTGCCAGGAAATGAATTCCTGATGAACTGGCGTCAAAATGCAGGTTAAGGGTATCCGTTCCGTTCACCACCGCCTTAATAGCAATGGCATTATAGGCCGTCAGCCTGAACGGGATAGTATCAGGACTGGAGTAGCCGGGCGAAGAACTTTCGGGCGGGATGGCGCTGCTTAAACGGGTATAGCAGGAATCCTTCCCGTTGAGCAGGATAATAAAATCATAATTATGACCGGGTTTTACCTTTACGCGGATGGAATCGATATCAGTATAAAAAGTAACCCATTTGGTTTGGCGGGTACGGTCGGCAGTATAAATATCAGGCCTGGCCTTCGGCGAAAGTCTCCAGCTGTTCTTGCCGAATACGCCGCCATCATTAATACTCACCTTTTCTGAGGTAGCTTTAATAACCGGGAGCCTGGATTGCCCGAAAAGCTGAGCTGCCGGTAAAAGCAGCAAAAGCATGCTGATATAGGGTTTGATGAAACGGGTTAACACAGTATCAAATGTAAACATTTGCGGGATATGGTATTAATCGGCCCACGATCCTTTCAATCACCAACAAACCACCGGTCAGCAGCCTTTCGCAATTCACTGTAGTCCGGTTCACTATCAGCAGCCCATGCGACGATCCCATCGGGACGTACCAGAATTGCATTCAAGCCTGATTGGTCTTTCGCCGGGGCCGAAACATATTTTATTTGGTCGCCATATTCAGCGGCGACGGTTTTAAGGGAGATATTGCCGTCAAAATCAAGCAACATGCCTTTACCATCGTGCATTAACTGGCCAATTGTTGTACTATCTTCTAATGCAAAATTGGGCATGCTTTGGCCCGTCATTGGGTGGTTGCCACCAAGGTTGTAACGTATATTAACACCCCACACCCTCCCGGCAAAATACGTGGCGCCATCGCGTGTATTCATCAAGTCGCGGATGATGGCGTACAGCGCGCGGGCTTGCTGATCGGGTTTCATGATGGCAACCTGCGCGCGCGACCAATCCAGCACCTGTACGCCAATAGGATGCCGTTCGGTATAATAAGTGTCCAGCAAACCTTCGGGCGCTTTTTTCTGGATGGTTGCAGCCAGCTTCCAGCCCACGTTCATGGCATCGCCGAGGCCAAGGTTTAGGCCCTGCCCGCCCAGTGGTGAATGAATGTGCGCGGCATCGCCGGCTAAAAGTACCCGGCCGTTACGGTAGGCGGTGGCCTGGCGCGCGCGGTCGGTCCAGGTGGTGGCGGTATGTAGGGTGCTGATGGTAACATCGGTTCCCGAAACGCGGCGAAGCACCTCCTGCAGGTGTTCAAGCGTGATGGGCTTTCCTGAATCATGAAATGCCCCGTTATCAAAATCCTGTATCATGAGGTAGCCCGGCTGCGATTGCAGGTACATGCCGTTTGCTGTCAGGTTTCGGCCTGGTTTTAGTTTCTCCGGGTCGGCTATGTCTACCATGGCAGTGTAACCTGTAAACTCCGGTTCGGTGCCGGCGAATTCAAACCCACCCAACTTGCGGACAATGCTCCGCGCACCGTCGCAGCCCACCAGCCATTTACTTTGAAAAGAATGGTCGTCCGACTGAACAGATACGCCATCTGCAGATTGCTGAAAGCCGGTAATGGCGTGTCCGCGCCGGGTAACCACGCCCAGGGTTGCTGCACGGCAGGCCAGCACCGTTTCCAACTCCTGCATTTCGGAAATTAAACTGGTGGGAGTAGCACTTTCCAGGCGATTGCTCCACTGTGCGGTATCAATATCGCCCTCATGAAATGGAATGCCCGCGAAGTGCCCCACCTGCCGGCGGGCGCCTTCTCCGCCATTTTGATGCGGACTTTTAAGGCGTTTGTGTATCTCCAATTCTTCCAGCATGCCACGACGGTAAAGCGCTTCGATAGTTGGCGCCGAGAGTCCACGTATGCCGAAAGGTAATTGTTTTAGGGGTGAGTGCGGGTCTTCTGCCTTTTCGAGCACCATGACCGAACATTTGGCCAAAGCCAACTCGCAGGCGAGGAATAAACCTACAGGCCCTGCGCCGGAAATGATGACGTCATATATTGATTGATGCTGGATTGTTTTATTGTTGTTTGTTGTTGCTTTCATGTTGAATGTTTGAAAGCACAAAAGTGTGGAATGGTACCGCCTTAGGATTGTATAAACGCGACAAAATGGTTGCCTTTAGAATGTTTTCCTTTCACAACGAGCGATAGTCAAAAAAACCATGCTTGCTGCTCACACAAATTCCCGGTTGTACCGGTTCCTGTACTGCCTGGGCGATAGTCCGGTTACTTTTCTGAAGACCATCCGAAATGCCTTGGGATCGGTAAAACCGACTTTATACATCGCTTCGTTTACGCCCAACCGCGAGGTTTCGAGGCTCTTTTTTACAACTTCCATTTTAATCCGTTGGGCATATTCCAGTATGGTGTTCCCGGTAGCTTTCTTAAACCGGCGTTCCAGGGTTCTGCGGCCCAGCGAAAGCATGTCACTCAGCTGTTCTGCCGTTACTGTGGAATCGATATTCTTTTCAATAAATTCCTGGGCTGCCCTCACGGCCTCGTCCGCATGGTCTTTTTGGCCGCTGAATACCATAAACGGCGATTGGCTGCTGCGCTGAATGTCTATCTGGAACCTTTTTGAACAAAGAACGGCTATTTCCCGCCCGGCATATTTTTCAACCAGGTATAAAATAAGGTTGAGCCATGAATAGGCGCCCCCGCTGGTGTAGATATTATTTTCGTCGGTAATAATTTTGTCGGCTACCAGGCGCACCGAGGGAAACATCCGCCTGAATTCCCCGGCCAGCGCCCAGTGAAGCGTGCAACTTTTTCCATCCAGCAAACCTGTCCCCGCAAGCAGGAAAGCGCCGATACACAGGGAGGCGACGGCAGCACCACTATTATATTGTTGTACTATCCACTGCAGCAATGCTTCATTATCGGCCAGTACTTTTTTCTTATCGCCATGTACCGAGGGAATGATAATGAGATCGGTATGGGGCAGGTTGCGGATAAGCACATCCGGGCACACCTTG
>Ga0206865_1064_pt1 | contig 33678 bp, 38 predicted proteins | sample Alteio_BWOrgCont_39_FD_152628 | JGI IMG/M metagenome (GOLD analysis project Ga0206865, IMG submission 152628) | Enriched cells from forest soil in Barre Woods Harvard Forest LTER site, Petersham, Massachusetts, United States -... | ecosystem: Environmental > Terrestrial > Soil > Temperate forest >...
TGATATTCAACTTAAATTGCTGATCCTCGGTAAGACTTCTTTTTAAGTGCAAACGTATTACTGGTATATACCTTTTCCAGGTAGCTAAATATTTTCTTTCTTCCATGTGAGATTGTAAAGGTATTATAATAAAAACACAATTTGTTAATTTGATAATATTGTTACCAATGTATTTATTATTAGGCAGATAGGGCTGTATAAAAGCATTTAAGTAAATTTAAAAGAACTTTTTGACACGGAAATTGTCATTATATGCACTGTAGTTTGGCCTTTTTACCCCCGGTTTGGTTTTACAGCAAATTGTAAATTTGATTTATCAATGCGATTTTAGGATGGAAAAGCCCGGAAAAACACTAAGAACCTGCGACAACGGACATCAATATTACAAAAGCAGCGACTGCCCGGTATGCCCCATTTGTGAGCAGGAAAGGAAACCAGACACGGGCTTTATGTCGGGGCTGTCAGCGCCGGCACGCAGGGCGCTCGAAAATAATGGCATAACAAGTGCTGGCGATTTGGCCAGATTTAGTAAAACGGAAATTTTAAAGTTCCACGGTATGGGGCCGGGATCGATCCCCAAACTGGAGGAGGCTTTAAAAAAGGAAGGCCTGTCATTCAGATGAACTGGTAAAAGGCTATATCAATACAACCAATTAATAAATCAATTATGTTTAAAGACACAAAAGCATTCAGCGGATTTTCGGTAAACGATTTGCAAAAAGCAAAGGCGTTTTATCATGAAACATTGGGGATAGAAACATCCGAAAATGAGATGGGCATCCTCACCCTGCATATCACCGGCGGCGCCAAAGTGATTGTCTATCCCAAGCCAAACCACCAACCGGCAACTTTCACTATCCTTAACTTCCCGGTTGCCGACGTTGAAAAAACAGTTGACGAACTGATTGCCAAAGGAATAGTATTTGAACAATATGGTGAACCGATAAAAACCGATGCTAAGGGAATAGTTTGGGGCAACGGCCGCGGGCCGGACATTGCCTGGTTTAAAGACCCTGCCGGGAATATTTTATCGGTGCTGAAAGAAATGTAAGCGATATCCGTGGTTATATCACCTGCCCGACGAACATTAATGTTTTGGTATGCGGGACGATGATGTGCATTTCGCGCATCCCGTATTCGCGGTCAAAGGGTGGTTTAGTTTTGATGTCGCTCAATTTGTCTTTTATATTCCCCCACAGGCTGTCAATGGCATCTACCTCAAGGTAAAACTCCATCTCGCCAATGTCCTGGCCTGCTCGCAGGATATGAATACTCAAATTGTCTTTATGCACAATGGCGTAATCGCCGTTCATCAGGATTTCAAAATCAAACAAGTCGACGAAAAAGTTGACTGTTTCTTTTACGTTGTACGATGGTATCATCGGGCTTAGATACAATGCTTTATACATATTAATTCAAATTGGATAAAATACGTTAAGGTTGTTGTACAATAGTCTTCTCCTAAAAGACTTCCAAATTTACAACAGTTAAAACTGCTTTGGCAATAGTTGCACATCTTCGCTGAATAATCTTTTTCCACCTTTCAGCATAAAGGCGCTATTGAGCTTAAAAGTCAATGTGTCAGTTTTGGCGTTGGTTATTTTTATGTACTTTTTAAAATGGATCAATTGCCTGTCGTCTTTCGCAATCATGGTAGGGTATTGCTGCGAACCCGTTATTTTTTCGATGGATGTTGTTTTGGTTTCGCCGGCTTGAGGTTTTCCAGCAGTAATAATATCCAGCGAATCGACACTGAGTTTAACTTCAAAACTGGAATGGTTTACGATAAAGAGGTCGGCATGCAGCGTATCCCGGGTATAATAGCTCTTTAGTTGAAAATTCAGGCCCGATACGGCAATTTCCTGGTCGCTTAAATACACAAATTGTGTTTGGCCAACATCCTTTAGTTTCTCCAGGTATTTCTTTTCCTGTTCATTAAATCCGGCTTTAGTATTAAAGGAAAACCCTGTAATGGGTTTAACGAATTTTGACTTATAAGATGTGAAGTCATCCTTGTCAAGATGGGCTTGTAAGACAAGCGGAGCCGGGTTCGCGCTTACCGCGGCCGTGTACGTAACAGAAAGGCTGTAATCGGGTTTTAAACTTCCAGGCATACCGGTAACCCTGTAAATATTGAGATCATTTATTGGGTTGAATTTTAAATTTAAGGTGCTGTCCTTTCCCGCAGCAAGCGAAAATGGTGCGAAGGCATTTATAGGCAGGGCCCGTATGCCTTCAATGGTGGCTATCGCAATTTCCCCTATGTTGAGTGATTGGGCGCCGCCGTTAGTCAATTTCAGCTGCGCATCCACGATTTGTTTTACCGGATCGGCCGATAGGGTTAAGTCGGCTGTAAGGTCCCCGCTGCTTCCCGGAGCAGTAACGTAGTTTAAGTCATTTGGGTTGATTTTGTTTTTTTTGCCGGCGGGGCTGCAGCCGGACAATAAGAAAAAGGCGATAAGTATTACCGGTATAAATAACTTCATTTTTTATGTAGATGATAAGCGGGTTGGGATATAAACTTTGAAGAAACAAGCCCGAAAGCTTGTTTCTTCAACAATGAAATAGTACAAACAATTTTATTTGCCTCCGAAAATCAATAGCCTGTAACAGACCAGATAGAATAGGCATGCGGTGGCGCCTGGATGAGTACGCGGCCGTCGGCTGCTACTGTTTGTATCCAGCTTGAAACGCCTGTGTATTCCTTTATTTGCCTGTTGGCCCAGTTTGAGGTAACCCATTGCTGCTGCCAATAGTCGGTGCCGTTAAAATAAACAATTAAGCCGGGCGCTGCGCCGTAGCCGTTTCTGCGGTCGATATACTGGTCGCTGGCCGACCATAAATTTGTAGTTGTGCCGCCGGACAGGGTGCGGTGTATCCAAATCAGGTTGTTCATTTTGCCTTTATCCAGCCAGGTTTCGTAGTCGTTATAAAACACACATGGATAGCCTTCTTCGCACATGATATAAGCATAAGCGGATAGCTTGTTGCCGATAATGTCGGTATCGTGGTTGGATACAAAAGTCACCGCTTTTGAACCGTTTCTTTTCAGTAACATATCATCATTCAAATGAGTAAGGTCGTTACTGTCGAATGCGCTGTGCATAGCGTAAAAGCATGCAAAATCAAATGCCGATGAGGTGCCACCGGTTGCATTTACCCAGTTTTGCAGGTTTGCCGCATTGCCGTCCCAATCTTCGCCTACCGCAAAGCCACCCACGCTGTTTACATAGTTTTGAACCACCCATGCGCCATAACCTAACACATAATCAAAACGCCAGCCGTCATAATGCATGGTGTTTTTATAATATCTCGACATGCTATAGCTGGCGTTATATATCCAGTTGGATACATTTGCCTGCGCATGGCACAAGTCGGGAAAGCCGCCGAACGAACCTTCGTCAGATGCGTGAATATTATTGGGGTGGAAATCGCTGTAGCTCCTGTTAAATTGTCCGGATAGCGGGGTAAAAAGGGTATATGTATTGGTCCCGGTATACGGATTTGCCTGTAAAGTGCCGCCGCTGCAGTGGTTTAAAACCATATCGGCATACACCTGGATATTGTGTGTATGTGCATTGCTGATTAGCGTATTCAAATCTGTTAAGTTGCCAAAACGGGTAGTTACCGAACCCATTTGGTTGTAAGTGCCAAAGTCGAAGTAATCATAGGGATCGTAGCCCATACTGGAGCCGCCACTTTGCCCTTTGGTAGAGGGTGGGAGCCAGATAGCCGAAATACCGGCAGCATCCCATGCCGCGATCTTACTGTTTACATTTTGCCACCACGACGAGGTATTGGGGGTATTCCAGTAAAAGGCTTGCATCATTACGCCACCACCCGGGCCGGGTGTGGCATCGGAGGTAAACGTTTTATTTTTAATAACGCCATTGGCAGCCGGGCCGTTTTCGGTTTTGGCTGCCTTTTTACACTGTGAAAAAGTTAGTACTAAAGCCAGGAGGAGTGTTATCCTGGTGAACATGTAAAACGGTTTTTTCATAATTTTGGTTTTTAAGTAAATAGGTTATTATTTATTGCTGATTGTATGCTAAGTAAGTTTCCGGGAACGTTACCGGAAGTTGTTGAAATTATTCTCTCGTGCATTTTATTCCTTTTTAACTATTGAGGGTATCCAGAAATGCCGGGCCGAAAAGGGTAGGGCTGAGCAAATTTTGGCAACGCCTTTTGTGATTTCAATTTCATTAGGGTTGGTACCGCGGTGCGCATTGTGCCTGGTATTTTTATTCCTATCCCGACTAAAAACAATACATTTTCACACTGAAAAAATGCCGGGCTTTTAGGGCTTTGGTATAACCAGGAAATGGGATAACAAGTACTACAATTGGTTGCAATGCGTGTAACGATACACACGGAAACTAAGGTACGGTAATCAGTAATATTTGCAAATTAATTTAAAGGAAATTTAAAATTAATTTTTAGATGTTTTTTAATTCAAAATTTAACTATATAGAAATTATTATTTTTAATAATTGCGTTGTGGTTAAGCATTGATTTTACCGCAAATTTCATCGCCAAGGCGTTTTTGCCTGTTGCATGAATGTGTTTTGTACACTAAGTGTTTTTTATTTTGAAGTTAATAAAAAACCGGGAACGTTACCGGAAAATATTGACCTGTCGAATTTCAGACGCTAAACCTGTCGCTAATTTTCTGCGTAAAATTCGGGATTTGGGAATGACTTTTTAATTTTGGGCGATTTAAATCGGTAGAATCCCGCCGGAAATTCACAAATAAATTACGGAGCTTTGTTAATCAAAAATTTAACTTTGATGTGGTGATAAACCCAAATCAGCAAAATGGCAGATTTATATAACAGCATTGGTGTAAACTACAATACAACCCGGCATGCAGATCCGTATCTGACAGAACGGTTTCAGCATTTCTTGCAGGCGGGCCCGGGTAAAAGCTTCCTGGACATTGGCTGCGGCACCGGGAATTATACCATTGCGCTGGCCCAAAACGGAGTTGATATAACCGGCGTTGACCCATCCGACGAGATGCTGAACGTGGCACGCAGCCGCAATCTGGTAATAAAATGGCTGAAAGGTTACGCCGAAGAAATCCCGGCTGCCGACGGCACCTATGATGGTGTTATGGCGATGCTGACGATACATCATTGGAAAAGCATCCCGACGGCCATGCAGGAAATTTACCGTGTAATTAAACCCAGAGGTGTCATTGTATTGTTTACGGCTATGCCGCCGCAAATGAAATGCTATTGGCTCAATCATTATTTCCCGCAGATGATGCAATCGTCGTATGCGCAAATGCCAGGGTTTTATGATATGGCCAGCGCCCTGGCAAAGGCAGGTTTTAACCTGGACACCGCCGAAAAATACTTTGTAAAGCCCGATTTGCAGGATAACTTTTTATACGCAGGCAAGTACAAGCCGGAGATTTATTTTGACGAGGAGATCAGGAAAGGCATTTCATCATTTGCAGCATTATCGGATACAGCCGAAGTTGAACAAGGCCTTGCCAAATTAAAAGCGGATATAGAAAGCGGGGAGTTTGAAAATATCCGGGAAGAATCAGAAAACCGCATGGGCGACTATTCATTTATAGTAGCTAATAAGTAAGGAAAACTAAACTACAGATGACCGAAGAGACACCTCATCCGCTCACACGGATGGCCACTATAAATAAACCTGATTTCTGGATATTTATAGGCGCCTGTGTGGTGCTGTATATCTGTGATAAGTTGACGACGCCTGATATCGGCGATATGTCGCATCATATTGCCAACGTCAATTACGTTATTGGCGCGGCCTTTGCCGGGTTGTTGCTGCATTTAGTAAGTTCAGCTATAAAAAATGATAATGCTATCCGCGTTTTGGCAATTGTATGTTATGTTTTTGAAATTGGTGCGGTCATTTTCCTGTTGCTACGGATTTTCAATAGGTAGGTATCAAGTTAGTTGATAAAAAAATAAACGTTGTTGACTGAATAGCTTTTCAAATGAACAGCAGTTATCTTGGCCTTAGCCCCATATCTTTACAGACCAGTATGATGAATTATTTTTTAAGCTGCGATTGGGGCACCACATCACTCCGCATAAGACTTGCTGATATCCTCAGTGGCGAGATCATCGCTGAAGAAATCTCAGCTGAAGGCATTGCCTCAACGTTTAACCTTTGGCAGCAAAACGGCGGTTTAAATAGCGAAAGAGTTGACTTTTACCTGGATATATTAAATCACCATATAAAAAATCTGGAAGACAAGACGAGCCGCTCATTGTCAGGTGTGCAAGTTGTTATTTCGGGTATGGCATCATCCGCTATCGGTATCATCGAAATCCCGTATGCCCATGCGCCGGTTCCGGTTGATGGTTCGGGTTTGGAGACGGTCATTATTCCGGCCCATGATCGTTTTAAGCACGATGTGGTAATTATATCAGGCGTAAGGACCAGCGATGACGTTATGCGCGGCGAAGAAACCCAACTGATCGGCTGCATAGCCGCAGCACAGCAGGTAAAAAACGAGGTGTACATATTCCCCGGAACACATTCCAAACACATCCAGGTTAGGGATAACCGCGTCACCGGTATCAAAACCTATATGACGGGTGAACTCTTCGACCTTTTATCGAACCAAAGCATTTTAAAAAATAACGTGGAGGCGGGTGCCGATCTATCTTTGGATAGTTTTAAACAGGGACTTAAAGAAGCCGCGTCGGCAGATTTGCTTCATTCAATTTTTAAAGTACGTACAAATCACTTTTTTAATATTTACAATAAAGCCGATAATTACAGCTATCTGAGTGGCTTATTAATAGGGGCGGAGCTGAACGGTTTGGCATCCATTGCAACAGATACAATAAGTTTGGTTTGCGGACACGGGCTATCATCGTATTACCAAATGGCGCTTGCCGAGTTATTTTCTTCAAAAAATGTACAGATAGTGCCCGCCGCCCAGGCGGATGCAGCTTCAGTGATGGGGCAAATCAAAATAACTAAAGCATAAAAAATAGTAGTATGAGCAAATCTTTTTCGGTTGATCTTTTTAACAAAATGCCTCTTGTAGGCATTATGCGTAATATCCCTGATGAGCATATCGAAAACATTGCCTCGGTTTATGTGGAATCGGGCTTAACCTGCCTGGAGATCACCATGAATTCGGCCAACGCCGAAAAAAATATCGCACTACTCGCTGATCAGTATGGCGATGTACTGAATATTGGCGCAGGCACCGTTTGCAGCATGGGCGACCTTGAAAAAGCCCTGAAGGCAAATGCGCAATTTATAGTAACACCTGTCATTAACGAAGAGGTAATTAAATCATGTGTTAGCCAAAATGTGCCCATCTTCCCCGGCGCGTTTACGCCGTCTGAAATTTATAAAGCATGGTCGCTTGGGGCTACTATGGTAAAACTATTTCCGGCGAGCGATTTAAAACCGAATTATATTAAAGAGATCCTCGCGCCGTTAAATTTTGTAAGTCTGCTACCCACCGGCGGCATCAATTTCGAAAACTTTACCGATTATTTTGCCAACGGCGCAAAAGGCGTGGGTTTAGGCAGCCATCTTTTCCCCAAGGATATTATCAACAACCAGGATTGGACAGCACTGGGTGCTATTTACTCGAAATTTGCAAAAAAGTACAACGATTTTATAGCTGCAAGGTAGTGGAAAAAAGGGGCTCGCTATGGGCCTTTAATATTGCTTATTGGCATTTTGAACGATAGTTTTTACCCGTTCTTCATCGGTAAGCTCATAAATATATTCGTCGCCGTAGTTATCGCCCATTACAATATGGTCGTTTTTATAAACCATTTTGCTTGGCATGCGCACCCTGGCTGATGAATGTACTTCGGTAACTCCGGTAAACCGTACCAGGTCGGCAACGTTATGTTCATTCACACCGCTTCCGGGCATTATGGCAATGCGGCCCTCTGCTTTTTGAATCAGGTTAGCAATCACCCTTGATCCCTCTATAGCCGTGCTTTTGCCGCCCGAGGTGAGGATCCGTTCGCAGCCAATTTCTATGATATCCTCCAGGGCCTGGTCCAAATCGGCGGACATATCAAACGCCCGATGAAAAGTTACACCAACCCCCACCTGTTTTGCCTTATCCACCAGTTTTCGGCAACGTTCCTTATCAACGCTGCCATCCGGGTTCAGCATGCCGATCACAATGCCATCGCAACCGGCCTCTATACAGTAATTTACATCGGCAAAAATAATGTCATACTCCAGGTCGGTGTACAAAAAATCACCACCACGGGGTCGTATTAAAACGTACAATTTGATGTGGAGGAGTTTACGGGCAAGGGCTATCTCGCCATGAGAGGGTGTAGTACCGCCTTCAAACAAATTTTCGCACAATTCAACCCTTACGGCGCCACCTTTTTGAGCCGCTAAAGCCGATGTAACCGAATTGGCACAAACCTCGAGCAAAACAGAGTTGTTCATAGTTGATTGTTCATTGTAGATATCCTGGAAAAACAAAGCAACGGTCGCCCGGGGTTTTATACGGATTAGATTTTAAATTGTTCCGAATAAAAATTATTATTCTGATCTCAGATTGCACGTAAGATTTAATTTTGAGGAATATTGTAAAAGCTTTTCCCCGGAATAAGCAATTCCTGGTTTTCGGCAGTGCATACTGCAAATGAAAAGCCGTCCTGGATGGCGTAAGCGCCATATTCGCCTTTTTTATTGATGGCCAAAAACCCTACTTGTATTTCTTTTGCTGTATCGGGTTTCTTTTTGATGATCCGCTTTACAGCCTCCTTGCAGGCATCCTCGGGCGAGTAACCCTGTCGCATCAGTTCAACTACCAAAAAGCTGCCCACATTACGGATAACTTCTTCCCCAACGCCCGTTGAGGTGGCGCCGCCAACTTCATTATCAACATATAAACCTGCGCCAATTATAGGGCTATCTCCAACGCGGCCGTGCATTTTAAATGCCATGCCGCTGGTGGTACAAGCACCAGAGATATTTCCTTTGGCATCAATGGCCAGCATGCCTATGGTATCGTGATTATACTTGCTGCCGGGTGTATGCTGTTTATTTTCGATGTTTACAACAGGGGCATACTTAGCCGTTTTAAGCCATTCTTTCCAGGCTTTTTCCGACTCTGGCGTCAGTAATTTCTCTTTTTTAAAGCCCTGTTCAACCGCAAACTGTGTGGCGCCTTCGCCAACCAGCATTACGTGCGGCGTTTTTTCCATTACCAGGCGGGCCACCGAAATAGGGTGGGCTATATATTCAATGGCAGCAACCGAACCGCAATTGCCAAATTCATCCATAATACAGGCATCCAGCGTAACGTGCCCGTCGCGATCAGGGTAACCGGCGCGGCCAACGGTATGGTTTTTCATATCGGCTTCGGGTATGCGCACGCCAGCCTCAACAGCATCCAAAGCCCGCCCACCTTTTTGCAGGGTCTTCCAGGCTTCTTTATTTGCAGGGATTCCGAACTCCCAGGTGGAAATTACGATAGGAAAGCCACCGGCTGGTGCTGACAGGGCGGATTTTGCAATGGCGGACGTTGACAACGCAGCAAGTGAGGCACCTGCAGCCGATATTTTTATAAACTTGCGGCGACTATACATAGCCGCTAATATAGAAAATCGCTTTACAAAAATTGGTTTTTGTATCTTTATTGATACAAGGGATTTTTAACGGGCCGTATTTATTCAAAATCCTGCTGACAATTGTTGCAGTGCCAATTTTTAGGCGAATAGAAAGGGTTCACAAGATTTGAGATAGAATTAAGGATAGGCCAGTCTTTTTCCTCATTTTTTTCCAGTCCGCTCACATTGTTCGATCCGCAAAAGGGGCAAACGATATAAGTGTTGTTATCATTGTCAATCTCAAAATGGTCCTGTTCGTGCAAGTCCCCTTCAGTTGCCAGTATTTCCTTGCAGCGGGCCATGTCGCGCTCAAAAATCTTGATTTTTATGCCACCAACAGCCTGGTTATAAAGCGGGTTAGCGCCAATGGTGTTTTCGTCGGCCACAAAACATTGTATACCATTAGCCTCCAGCCGGGTGCGGATAATATGCGCCAACATAGGATCGTAGTATGACTGAAACGTAACTATTTTATCGTCGTTGTTCATCCAATCAAAATTAAAAAATAATACCGGGAAAGTATTCTTTTTGCGTAATTTGCTTGACATGAACCGCATCGACAGGGTTTCGGCCATTTTAATTCAGTTGCAATCGCGCAGGGTGGTAAAAGCCAGCGACATAGCCGAACGCTTTCGCATTAGCCTCCGTACGGTGTATCGCGATGTAAAAACATTGGAAGAAGCCGGGATCCCGATTATAGGCGAGGCCGGCGTTGGTTATTCCATAATGGATGGTTACCGTTTACCTCCCGTGATGTTTACCCGCGAAGAAGCCACTGCCTTTTTAACTGCCGAAAAGTTTGTTGAAAAAATGACTGATGCCTCCACCATAGAGCACCATAAATCGGCGATGTATAAAATTAGGGCAATATTAAAAACTACTGAGAAAAACCTGTTGGAGGACATCGATAGCAAAATTGAAGTGTTTAAAAGCCGTTTTCATGTGGACGCCAATAATAAGGATCATATCCAGACTTTGCTCAACGGCATCGGGCAAAAAAAGGTAATTCATATCGATTATTTTGCCTATCACAGCCAGGAACAAACCAAACGTGATATTGAGCCTGTCGGCATATTTTTTAAGGATAGTTACTGGCACCTGATTGCCTTTTGCCGTATGCGCAACGATTACCGCGACTTCAGGATTGACAGGATAAATAAAGTCACCGTTACCGAAACTGCTTTTAATAGCAAACACCCTACGCTTAAAGAGTATATTAAACAAACGGCAAAAGAACAGGAACTCGACCTCGTGATCATCCGGATCGATAAATCAATTTACGCCCATATCGACTACCAAAAATATTACAGCGGCTTTGTTTCCGAAAAAAAAATAGGCGATCAAATCGAAATGACCTTTTTAACCGCCTCCATGGAGGGGTTCGCCCGTTGGTTTATGATGTTTGGCGATAGTGCAGAAATCATCAGCCCCGACAGTTTAAAGGAACGGGTTGGTAATATCGCCTCATCAATCGCGCAAAAAAATCTGCAACTATCCAATTCCTACTGACATAGGGCTGTCATTGGCATGTATTTAATTTGTGTAAACAATTAAAAACATGGCAAATCAAATCATTTTGTGGGTATTAATAGCAGCTTATGTAATACCCGGGTTTATTTTTGGCTTTAAAAAACTTATCGGTCATAAACAAAGCGTCGGGCATTTCAACAGGTGGGGTTACCCGCTATGGTTTATGCATTTGCTGGGCCTCGCTGAAATTACAGGCAGCACCCTGATGCTATTTACCCAAACCCGGATTTACGGTATCGCCATCTTCCCCATCATACTGGCAGGCGCCATTTATACCCATGCAAAATTCGGGGAAGGAAAAAGCGCAGTGATGAAGCCCGTTTTTATAAGCGTGTTATTATTGGCCATATTTTTATTCACTATTTTAAATTAAAGCGATGAAATACTGGATTGTAGTAGTATCAAAAGATCATATTGCCCGCGGCGTGGCCGGTGGTTTTATACAGGCCAATCATGGTAAAGAAGGCCCTTTAAAACGAATGACAGCTGACGATGGCGTGGTCATTTATTCGCCAAAACAAAGTTACAGTGGCGACGAACCCCTCCGGGCTTTCACCGCCATAGGCCAGGTTGCCGATGATAAAATATATCAGCATAAAATGACGGAGGATTTTACGCCCTACCGGAGAAATATCAATTATGTCGATTGCACAGAAACCCCAATTGTGCCCCTGGTTGCAAATCTCGATTTTATAAAAAACAAAAGCTCCTGGGGTTACCCGTTTCGCTTCGGCTTTTTTGAAATACCCGCAGCCGATTTCGAACTGATAAAAACTAATATGCTTGGTGTTGGTTGATTCAATCAGTCCAGGCTAACATTCCCCAAAAACACCATTGCAAAAAAATAACATTTCAACCTTACAACATTCCAACTTTACAACAATATGAGCACCCTAACATTAAAAACAACCATCACTTTCGACGAACCGATTGCGAAAGTTTGGAAAGGACTTACCGATCCGGCGATGGTTAAACAATACTTTTTTGGTACCAATTTAAAATCCGAATGGCAGGTTGGCAGTCCCATAACCTTTAGCGGCGAATGGGATGGAAAAACATACCAGGACGGCGGTATTATATTGGATATCGATCCGCCCCGGTTATTAAAATACACCTATTGGAGCAGTATGTCGGGTACGGAGGATAAGCCCGAAAACTACAACAATATCACCTACGAGCTTGATGAAAAGGACGGTGTAACCACGCTGGTACTTACCCAGGACGGCGTTAAAAACGAACAAGCGAAGGAACATTCGGAACAAAACTGGAAATCTGTTTTTGATGGATTAAAAACCCTTTTGAAGAACGAATAGTGCTATATTTATAGCATGTACTTTGTATCAGTAACACGGTTGCGCGTCAGGTCGGTTTGGTTTCTGCCCAGGTTTTTTATGGCGAACGAGGCATCGGTTAAATCCATCATTAAAATAGATGGTTTCATCGCGGGAAAGGAATTGATTGACAAAGGACTCACGTTTTGGACAGTTACGCTCTGGGAGTCGGATCAAGCGATGAAGTACTTCAGGAACAATGATCCACATAAAACCGACATGCGTAATTTGCCGCATTGGTGTAACGAGGCATCGTATGCGCATTGGCTGCAGGAGGGTGACAATATACCAGGATGGCCCGATTTGTATCAAAAATTCATAACGGAATTGAAGATCACTAAAGTAAAGCACCCATCGCCGAACCAGGTGGCAAAACAATATCCTGCCCTAAAATGGACAAAAACCGGGCGCCCGTTTAAAAAGCAAGCATAAAATGATAGACCAAATAAAAACAATTGAAAAGTCGGGCTTTTATCTTGCCGGGATAACAGTAAGAACCACCAACCAGAACGGACAATCGACACAAGATATCGGAGGTCTTTGGACAAAATTCATGAGCGAGGGCATACTGCAGCAACTCAACGGTCGGGTGAACGACGATATTTATTGTGTTTATACCGATTATGAAAGCGACTATACCGGCAGCTATACCACTTTGCTGGGGTGTAAAGTTATTTCCATAGATGACCAGCCCAAAGAAATGGAGTGCCTTAACGTGCCCGCCGGCAAATACTTAGCGCATAGTTTATCCGGTAAGTTTCCGGAAAATGTACACCAGGCCTGGAACGAAATATGGAATGGTGATGCTGACCGGGCGTATACCGCAGACTTTGATTTGTACAGCGCAAATGCCAAAAGCTTTGCCGAAACAGAGGTGAAGATTTTTTTGGCGGTGAAATGAGTTTAGCGGGTAAAACCCTATCTCACAAAGGTCAATCTTTCCCCGTTTTCACCTTCAATCAATCCACCCTTATCCCAAACCAAATTACCCGAAACGATGGTGCCCACTACTTTTGATTGAAAGGTAGTACCTTCAAACGGGCTCCATTTGCATTTGTACAGGATATTATCGGTTGTAACTTTCCATGGCGCGTTTAAATCAACCAAAACCAGGTCGGCCCAGTAGCCTTCGCGTACATATCCCCTTTTCTCAATCTGGAAACAGGTAGCCACATTATGCGCCATCTTTTCGGCAATTTGCTCCAGGCTGATTTTGCCCCGGTGGTGTAACTCCAGCATAGCCGGCAGGGCATGCTGCACCAGCGGCCCGCCGGAAGGCGCCTGCAAATAGGGTTGCGATTTTTCTTCGAGCGTATGCGGGGCGTGGTCCGTTGCAATTACATCTATGCGGCCATCCAATACGGCTTTTAAAATGCCATCGCGGTCGTTTTCGGTTTTAACGGCAGGGTTCCATTTTATCAGATTGCCCTTGCTTTCATAATCTTTATCGCTAAACCAAAGGTGATGTATACAGGCTTCGGCCGTTATCTTTTTATCTTTAAGGGCGATGGTGTTATCAAAAAGATGTGTTTCTTTTTCGGTAGAAATATGCAGGATGTGCAGCCTGGTGCCGTGCTTTTTAGCCAGTTCAACCGCCATGGATGATGACAGGTAACAGGCCTCCTCGCTCCGGATCTTTGGATGCAGCCTTACAGGGATATTTTCGCCTAATAGCTGTTTAAAATGTTCCAGGTTGCTTTTTATAGTCGCCTCATCCTCGCAATGCGTAGCCACCAGCCTAGGCGATTTAGAGAAAATATTTTCGAGCGTGGTGGGGTTATCCACCAGCATATTGCCGGTTGATGAGCCCATAAATACTTTTACGCCGCAAACATTGACGGTGTCCGTGCGCAGCACCTCCTCGATGTTGTCATTAGAAGCACCCATGAAAAAGGAGTAATTGGCCAGTGAAGTTTGTGCAGCTATGGCATATTTATCTGCCAGTAACTCTTGTGTGAGCGTATTGGGCACCGTGTTGGGCATTTCCATAAAGGAGGTAATGCCACCGGCCACCGCAGCGCGCGATTCCGTATAAATATTTGCCTTGTGCGTTAAGCCCGGTTCGCGAAAATGAACCTGGTCATCAATGCAGCCCGGGAAAAGGTACAAACCTTCAGCATCAATCACTTTACCCGCCGGGGCGTCAATCGACTTATCAATCCGCTCAATAAAACCATCTTTTATTAAAATATCGGCTACAAATTGCTTGTTTTCGTTTACGATGGTGGCGGATTTGATGAGGATAGTATTCATAATGCAAAGATAGATTTTTTTGAAGCTTCAAATTCAGGCAAGTCCTAAAGATTCAATATTGTGCTAAAAATGATTGTTTTTAAGATATGGCGACAAAAAAGAATTTTATAAATTACGTCCCTGTAAACTTTTCAACTCATTAATTTAATCAGCTCAACCGGGCAGCAATAATTATGGTCAAAAAAAGTATAATGCTATTGTTGGCAGCCTGTTTTGCCGTAAGTACGTTTGCACAAAAACAGCATGCACCTGTTCGCCTTATTTTTGATAGTGATATGGGGCCCGATTATGACGATGTGGGCGCCATCACTATTATGCATGCGTTGGCCGATAAAGGCGAGGTAAAAATACTGGCAACCATGGCCAGCACGAAATACGACGGCGTTGCCGCTGTTTTAAACGTGTTTAATACTTATTTCAAACGCGCGGGCATTCCCACCGGTGTGCCTAAAGGAGAGGCGATGACCTTACGCGACTGGCAGCACTGGACAGATTCTGTGCAGGCGAATTATCCCCATCAGCTTAAAACAAATGACGACGCACAAGATGCAGTAAAGCTGTACCGGAAAATACTGGCCGCGCAGCCCGATTATAGCGTAACCGTGGTAACCATCGGTTTTTTAACCAACCTTTCCAATTTATTAAATACCGGCGCTGATGAATACTCGCCCCTTTCCGGTGCGGCTCTTGTTAAAAAGAAGGTTAAGCTGCTGGTTTGCATGGGAGGTAAATTCCCTTCGGGTTATGAGTTTAATGTGATGAAAGATGCCAAAGCATCGCAAAATGTTTGTAAAAACTGGCCCGGTCCTGTCATCTTCAGCGGCTTCGAAATAGGGGAGAAGATAAAAGTGGGCCTGCCCTTAATTCATAACGTTGCCTTAAAAAATGATCCTGTAAAAGATGTGTTCCGCATCAGCATACCCTTAGCCAAAGAAGATTCTGTAGGCCGCATGAGCTGGGACGAAACCGCTGTTTTGGTGGCCATTAAAGGCTATTCGCAATGGTATACCCTGCATAAAGGCCATATTACGGTCGCCGACGATGGCAAAAACGATTGGGACAATAATGGGACAGGACAGGCGTACCTGGTTGAAAAGGTAAATCATAAAGTTGTCCAGAATTTAATTAATGAACTGATTATGCATCAACCTGCGAGGTAAATTCCTCTTCTGGTATTTGGCAATGGCGGAAGCGCCCCGCATAGCTGTGACAAAATTATCACATGAATATATAAAACACGCAGCTTTTTGGCAAAATCCAATGTTCCAGTGTTCCAGGTTTCACACACCACTATTTTTGGAACATCTCATTAACAGTATGTTACGATGTTCATTTTGCCAAAAATCCGTACCTGTACTGACAAAACGGCGTCACCACATACTATGTATAGGCTCCTTATCTTTGCCCTCGCAAATCGAACCCGTTAAAAATTTTCAGATCTCCTCTATAAACCCATCGCTTTTTGGTAACAACCGTGGTACATTAAAATTTTCCTTAATTTTATATATTAGCATCGCATATTCCATTCAAACCTATAATCCTGAAAATGAAAAAACAAGTCTTTACTTTTCTGTTTTTTATCCCAATATTGCTTCGTGCGCAATCCGTAAAAATAGTAACCAACCAGGTAGGCTACGATGCGGATAAGCCCAAACGAGCCGTCATCGTTGCGGATAGTAAAATGGAGATCAACCAGTTTGCCCTGGTTGATGCCAACACGGATAGTGTCGTTTTTAAAGGCGTACCGGTGTATAGCGGCACGGTTGATAAATGGAAAAAATTTCAGTTTTGGACGATAGATTTTAGTGGCTATAATACCCCAGGTAGCTATAAACTCCGGGCCATTCTGCCAAAAGGTATGGTTTCCTCGTATCCTTTTGTCATCGGCAAAAGCGTGCTGGAGAAAGCAACAGTGTCGGATGTCATTTATTATTTTAAGGGCCAAAGGAGCTCGGGCCTGTTTGATAAGGCCGACAAGCACCTGTTGCTGGCCGGTAAAACAACAGATACGGTTGACGCTCATGGCGGCTGGTACGATGCTACAGGTGATTATGGCAAACATCTTTCGCACCTTTCTTTCTCGCTATACTTTAACCCACAGCAGATCTCGCTTACCGATTGGGGCCTGTTTAAAAGTTATTATCTGTTGTCCAAACGAGCGGGCACTGATTTCAGGCAGATTGATAGGCGCATACTTGATGAAGCAATGTACGGCGCAGATTATTTAGTGCGCATGCATCCCAAAGGTGGTTCGTTTTATCGTTCGGTAGGGGCGCCCGGTGCCGGTAAATTGCCGCAGGACAGGCGCATCCAGCCGGATGAAGGCAACTACCGGATCAAGCAAACAAAAGATCAGGCCTTTACCAGCAAACCGGCCGCCAAAAGCTGGCGAAGCTACCAGGCAAGTTACCGCTCGGGCGGAGGGATGGCCATTGCAGCTTTGGCAGTAGCGTCAACCTATCCTGTAAGCGGCGAATACAGCAATGCCGATTACCTGAAAGCAGCCGAAGATGCCTTTGCTTTCCTGGAAAAAGATAATTCGCTGATGGATTATGACGGCAAAGAAAATATTTTAGACGATTACTGCGCGCTAACCGCTGCTACCGAGTTGTATAAAGTTACCCGCAAGGACGTGTACCAGAAAGCTGCCGAAAAACGAGCCGGCCAATTGTTAAACCGCCTGGTCAGCTGGAATAATTATAAAAACTATTGGCGCGCTGATGACAAAGATCGCCCGTTTTTTCATGCAGCCGATGCCGGCCTGCCGGTGGTGAGCCTGTTGAATTATTACCCGGTTGCCTCAGCAGATATGCAGGCGCGCATAAAAAATGCCATAAAAGCCTCCATGCAGTTTGAACTTAGGCTTACCGCTGAAGTGAACAACCCGTTTGGCTACAGCCGTCAGTTGGTTCAGGATACATTGGGCAATCGGCACACTGCCTTCTTTTTTCCACATGGCAGCGATGCTTCACCCTGGTGGCAGGGCGAAAATGCCCGCCTGGCCTCTATGTCGGCAGCGGCAAGAATGGCAGCGGAAATTTTTAAGGATGACAAGGCATTTCACGATCAGTTAGAAGGTTTTGCGGTGGATCAGCTGAATTGGATATTGGGACTGAATCCTTTTGATGCCAGTATGTTGCAGGGCACAGGCCACAACAATCCGGCATACGGCTTTTTTGGCACAACCGAATACACCAATGCCCCCGGCGGCATCGTAAACGGTATTACCTCGGGCTTTGATGACGAAAGCGATATCGACTTTAACATCCCCTACTGCAAAAGTGGCAAGGATTCCGATTGGCGCTGGGCCGAGCAATGGTTGCCGCACACCACCTGGTACCTGCTGGCCGTATCGTTGGGGAATTAATTGTTTATTGATATCTTTTCATCTGAAAAATAAATGTAAAAGCTGATTTTTATATCATCATGAAGCTATTCATTATCTGCATATTAACCCTCCTGTTTTCAGGAAACTTGCTTTTCGCGCAGGCACTAAATGTAGGCGTGCCCCATGAGGAATTGTTAAGCCGGGCCGAAGTCGATAGGATTTTCAATGAGCAGGTAAAAAAGCAGTTTAGTATTGATTATAATATTTTTAAGGTTTTTAAGTGTGAAGATAAATCGGGATTGTTTTACATCGTTTTTTCCGAAAAATACGACGGCATGAATGAAAACAACGACACACTGCACACTAAAATACGGGGCTTCAACTTTTTAAGTACGCCAAACGGCCTGGTGAAACAATGGGAAATTAACGACTTTACCATCAAACAGGTAGTGGCTGGGGATATGGAAACTTCGATATGGTTCTGGTCGAAATTTTCGGAATTTAATGATATCGACAAGGATGGTTTGATAGATCCTATTGTGATATACGGCACCGCCGGATTAAACATGTACGACGATGGCCGGTTGAAAATACTCGTGTATTATAAAGAAAAAAAAATAGCTATCCGGCATCAAAATGGCGTTTTGGATTATGAGCGAAATACCCAGGTAGATGAAGCCTTTTATTCGCTGCCACTGGTTATACAATCCAGGGTAAAAGCTATCATGAAAAAAATAACGGACAATCACCTCGCTATTTTCCCGGCGGGCTGGGAAAAGGCCATGGCCAACCATAAACTTAAATTCGACGAAAATCACTAATTTTTAATCTGATGAAAAAATATAATTATTTATTGTTATCCCTGTTTACCTTGTTTAGCGCCAATGTCTTCGCCCAGCAAACCACTGATAGTTTGTACGAAGTACGGGGATTTGCCATTGCCGCTCCCAAACCCAGTGGACTGGAAGATTTTGTTAAATTTATTAATGAAGAACTGGCCCCGCGTAAAATAAACACGCTGATACTCCGCGTGGATTATAACTACCAGTTTAAAAGCCACCCGGAACTCCGCGATTCTGCTTCCCTGTCCAAAAGCGATGTTAAGAAAATTGTAGAGGCCTGCAAAAAGAACAATATCAGCATCATTCCGCAGGTGAACTTGCTGGGGCATCAGTCGTGGGCCGCTAAAAATAGCAGTTTGTTGCGTGTGTATCCTGAGTTTGACGAAACGCCCTGGGTTAAAATGCCCGCGCCGGCTGATTATAAATGGCCCAATGCCGATAACTTATACTGCAAAAGCTATTGCCCGCTGCATCCCGGCGTGCACAAAATAGTGTTTGAGGTGATAGATGAAGTGATGGACGTATTTGAAGCCAAAGCCTTCCATGCAGGAATGGATGAAGTATTTTATTTGGGCGAAGACAAATGCCCCCGCTGCGCCGGACGCGATAAGGCCGTGCTTTTTGCAAACGAGGTACAAACCATCCGCGACCATTTGGCTGAAAAGGACCGCGAGCTTTGGATCTGGGGCGACCGCCTGATTGACGGACGCTCAACTGGTATTGGCGAGTGGGCGGCAAGTTACAACGATACTTATAAAGCCATAGACATGATTCCGCGGGATGTGGTAATATGCGACTGGCAATACGACCAGGATAACCAAACAGCCGTTTATTTTGCATTGAAGGGCCTCAGGGTGGTAACCTGTGCCTGGAACCGCCCACAGGTGGCCGTTAACCAGGTAGAAGACCTGTACCGCTCAAGGGCATTATCAAGCAAGGAGCTTAAAGGCCGTTTTTATGGCATAGCCGAAACAGTATGGTCGAACCCGCCGCAATTTTTAAACGGCTATTATGGCAAAACCACCAACCCCAAAGCAGGCGACAATACCGATGCGAACACGTTCCGGGTAATGTTTGATAAAATGTTGCAGATGGATCAGCAGGCGGCGGTTAAGTAAGCAATGGACTATCGGGAAATCGCTTTAAAAATCTATTCCAGATTTTGGCTGAAGCCAATCTTTTACCTTAATTTCTCCGTCCCATAAATGGGACGGCAATGAAGTTGCAATCATTTGTTTTCAACAGTTATTCAATTCATTGCCGTTGGCTTCAGCCAACGGGATAATAAAATTAGTAAATTGGCTTCAGCCAAACTGTAAAAGCGATTTCCTTTAACGGACTATGAAGTGTATCACGCTAAACAAACATTTTCTTATCTTTAAAAAATGAACCTCCGGCTCGAACAAGAATTTAGCAAAGCCGATATACTGCATGACGTTGAGGCCCTGAAAAAGCAAATAGACGATATGCGCCCTTTGCCTGAAGATGTTGAAGGCTGGGTAATGCAAAAACTGCTACTGGGTTGGAACTACCATTCAAATGCCATAGAAGGTAACTGTTTAACTTTTAACGAAACAGTAGCCTTTTTAATGGAGGGGACTACAGCAGAGGGAAAACCACTGAAGGACCATCTGGAGATACGTGGGCATAACGAAGCCATCAACTTTTTACTATCGATTGTGAAGGATACCAGGCCGATTTCTGAGGCGGATATTCGAAATCTACATAAGATGATCCTGGTTGAGCCCTATGCCATCAGAGCGCAAACAGCCGATGGTTTGCCTACCACCAAGATAATTAACCCCGGCGAGTACAAAACGCTCCCTAACCATGTACAAACAGCCACGGGGGAAACTCATTACTATGCCACGCCCGAAGAAACGCCTGCCAAAATGCAGGAATTGATGGATTGGTATTATAGAGTATCAAACCATACGGAAATTCATCCGGTAGTTACTGCTACTTTGTTTCATCACAAATTTGTTTCCATTCATCCATTTGACGACGGTAATGGGCGTATGTCTCGCATTTTAATGAATTTAATATTGATGCAGATGGGCTATCCGCCGGTCGTTATTTTACTGAGTGATAGCCAAAAATATTACGCCTTACTTGGTGGGGCGGACAAGGGCGATTTTTGGCCTTTTGTTGAATTCATTAGTGATGGTCTTAAAAGTTCGCTGCAAATGTTTTGTAATTGGAAACATTTTCGCTATCAGGTGAAAGTCAATGGAATTATAAGTGAAGGATCAAAGAAACTAATAGATCACGGATTTAAGGAAAAAGGAGATGAGCGCCGCACACTTGACTTATTTTGTTCCTATTCGGAGTTCGAGATTCCAATTGGTGCCACATTTAATTGTTTTGAGAAAAATGGCATGCAAACTCTCTTAACGGAGGATGCAGTATTAATTGCAATCACCCAACAGTTTGGCAAACCATTCGAAGTCATACCCGAAGGATGGAAAACGATTTCAAAATTCGAGTTTTCTGATAAGGATGTAAACAATTTGAGAAATGAACTTCCCGTTCTTGACTCCTGGGCTTTTCTTGGAAACGAGTTTTATTTGTTAAAAATCAAATAATCCGGAGTATCTAAACAACCCAAGCACGAACGACGCATCCGTTAAAAAAAGCGAAATATTTTACTCCACCACCTCCTCAACAATTCCCTCAGGATTATTTCTCAAAAAAGTCAGCATCCTTTTTAAAATGAAGGCGAGAGAAATCATGATCACCAGCAAACCGAGATCGTTTGTTATTTGAAGTATTTTTTCATTTAAGGTAGCCGAGGTGAGCATCATCAGCAACTGGGGCAGCGAAATCATGGCGATGCCCAGGCCGAAACACTTAAAAGGTAAAGAAATCGGCGTAGCCTTTACCGTGAATGAACGGAACGCGACGAGCAAACTCACTACCTCCATCAGGATTTCAATGGAACTGGTATAAGCCCCTTTTAGCAGGCCCGGGAAAGCGGTAATCAGGATGCTGATTTCCAACATGACGGTAAACATAGAAAATGCTGCGATGATAGCCGTTTGCTCCTTAAACCAAAACAGTATCCTGATGACATATATGAAACAGGCTGTGAAAAATACCCACGACTCCACAAAAATGATTTGATAATTGGTAATGTTGAGGTATTTTGCCGGCAGGAATAACAACAGCACGGCAAACAGCAATGTGTTGAATATGCTTAAATACCACAGGATTTTAGTGTTTCGCAGGTTTACTTTCACTCGATGGGTCGTTTTTTTTTAAGGCGGTAAACATACACATCTATCGGTAAAACCAAAAGATACAAGGCTAAATTTAAGACACCGCAACCTGTGCCTTTTGCTCCGCGATAAACCTGTTAATATTCCTTATCAAAATAACAACTGCCACAAGTGTTATTAACCAAAGCATGTTTGTATAGCTTATTATTGTTCCCAAAGTTTTTATATTGCCACTTCTGTAATCACCGCTTAATACGAAACTATAAAGAAAGGTGGCTGCAAAATTTGCTAAACCTGCAATAAACAGCACACATCCATATAAAATAAACGGAAACCTGAGATAAGCACTCTTTATGTTAAGGGTGGCAATTAAAATGTAGATTTTGGAAAAAAAATTAAGAAAATACAATATGCCAGTTATGCCTGAACTAAACTCCGGAATGCCTATGTGCAGTGAAGGAGAGTTACGCACTAAATCCAAAGCAATATAAATAACAAACGCGGCTGTAATGAATCGTTGTTCCTTAAAAAAGGCCAGTACGGATATCAGGTAATATCCTGTTATCAAAAACAAAATTTCCAACAGAACTGATGTGATATTGAAATAAATTTTAGAAGATTTTATTTTGCCAATGAACATTGTTACGTCAGCTATATATAATAGTATTTGAATAATGGCTACAATGACGATCAATCGGTTGGTTGTTGAATTTACTTTCAGCAGCATAAGGAAAAAGTTGATCGTTAAACGTACTCAATAATCCTTGTAAAAACAAAAGGCCCGAAATCAAAACGACTCCGGACCTTTATATTTTTATGAACCATTAATACCTTTCACCTTTTACCTCCTCTACTCGAAGTATTCCTTCATCCGTTCGAAAAAGCTTTTTTCGTTCTTGCCGGGATTGGGTTTAAAGTTAGGCGAACCCTGTAGTTTTTCCAGTATATCGCGTTCCTCGCGGCTTAGTGCTTTTGGCGTCCAGATGTTAATGTGTACCAATTGGTCGCCACGGTGATAAGAGTTTACCTCGGGCACGCCTTTGCTCTTTAAGCGGAGTATTTTACCGCCCTGGGTACCGGCATCTATCTTAATTTTAACCTTGCCGTCAATAGTAGGTACTTCCACGCTGGTGCCTATGGCCGCATCAACAAAGCTGATATGCAGATCGTATATCACATTGTTGCCGTCGCGTTTTAAGGTTTCGTGCGGGATCTCTTCAATCAGGATGATTAAATCGCCAGGCAAACCGCCGCGCGGGGCCGCATTGCCTTTGCCGCTCATGCTCAGTTGCATACCTTCGCTTACGCCGGCCGGGATATTGATGCTGATCGTTTCTTCGCCACGAACCACGCCATCGCCATGACAAACATTACATTTTGACAGTATAGTTGAGCCTTCGCCGTTACAGGTAGGGCAGGTGCTGGTGGTTTGCATCTGGCCCAAAATAGTATTGGTTACCCTGCGCACTGCACCCGAGCCACCGCAGGTTTTACAGGTTTGGAATGACGATTTGTCTTTCGCACCCGTTCCATCACAGGTTTTGCAGGCTATCTGCTTGTTTACCTTTATCTTCTTCTCGGTTCCGTTGGCAATTTCTTCCAGCGTTAATCGCACTTTAATACGCAGGTTACTGCCGCGTGTTACCCTGCGGCCACCTGCGCCACCCTGGCGCCCGCCGCCAAAAAAGCCTTCGAACGGACTGCCACCACCAAAAATATCGCCAAACTGACTGAATATGTCATCCATATTCATGCCACCGCCGCCGTAGCCGCCATTAGCCGATTGTGCATTTGCAGCATGGCCAAACTGGTCGTAACGCTGACGTTTTTCCGCATTACTCAATACCTCGTACGCTTCGGCAGCTTCTTTAAACTTATCTTCAGCGGCTTTGTCACCCTCGTTTTTGTCGGGGTGATATTTGATGGCCATTTTGCGGTAAGCTTTCTTTATCTCGTCGGCATCGGCCCCCTTCGCTACACCCAGCACATCATAATAATCTCTTTTAGCCATATTTTATTTCGGATTTCGGATTTCGGATGTTCGATTTCGGATTTATTCCGATTTCGGATTTATCCGATTTCATATTTTTATATTTTATTCAGCGATGTTCTGGTCAGTATTTCAAATCTCTTGAATTCCGCAATCGAAATTCCGAAATCCGCATTCAATCTCACGCTCCTACAATCACTTTAGCAAACCGCACAACTTTGTCATTCAGGAAATAGCCCTTTTCCATTTCGTCAATCACTTTGCCTTTCATATCGTCGGAAGGGGCGGGGATATTGGTGATTGCTTCCTGCAGATCAGGGTCGAACGCATTCCCAATCGATGCCATCTCCTTTAAGCCTTTCTGAGTCAGGATATTTTTTAATTTATGCTGAACCAGGGTAACACCTTCTTTAACAGGCGCTACGTCAGTTGCTTTTTCCATTGCTTTTAAGGCACGTTCAAAATCATCCAGCACGGGCAATAAGGCCACAACCAGCTCTTTGCCTTCCATTTTTCGGGCGTCTTCGCGCTCTTTTATGGTGCGCCTTCTGAAATTATCAAATTCCGCGTATAAACGCAGGTACTTATCATTGGCGGCCGATAATTCTTCTTTCAATAATTCAGCAGGGGTTGGTAAGCTCTCAGTCACTTCTGTTTCAGGAATGACATCCTGTCCGTTGTCGGTATGCATTTCGTTAATTTCCTCCGGATTGTCTATATCTTCTTTCTTTTTTTTCTTCAACATGTCGTTAAATTTCATAGCTGATAGTGCCAATCAAGTATCCTGCCATTAGTGTATTCAGGACAAGGTGGCAGACTGTTGGTTTTTATGGGGAAATTGTGACATTTTTTTAGTGGCAGTGGCAGGTTTTAGTAGCAGGTAATGAAACACCTTGGGCGAGCAGGATGAAAGTTAATTGAATTGCGAGTTGCAATGATTTTTTATTTAAATTTGTTTATGAGCAATGCGGAAATAAGGCAACAACTGCACGACTATATCGATTCGGCCGGCGACAAAAAGTTGAAGGCTATATATACCTTGCTTTCAGATGATCTCCCACAGGATTATTCACTCACCATCGCTGACAAAAGGGAATTGGACAAGAGATATAGCGACCACCAAAATGGTATCGGGAAAACTTATTCGTGGGACGAAACGATTGCTATGGCGAAACAATCGCTAACTGAAAAGAAGAATAAAGGATGAATTATTCCTTTGTTTTACGTGAGGAAGCATCCAAAGAGTTTGCCGAAGCCTACGTATGGTACGAAGAACAAAGGGACGGCTTGGGTATCACTTTTGAACTTGCCGTTTATGATAAAATAAACCTGATCTGTCAAAATCCGCTGCACTATAAAATTTCATATAAAAAATATCATCAAGCGGTGGTTGAAAGATTTCCTTTTGTTGTGGTATACACTATAAACGAAAAACTCAAACAAATAGTGGTCTTTGCAATATTCCACACAAGCCGCAATCCACAAAAACAATTTAGAAGAAAAAATTAATGAAAGCTGCAACGTATGATTTCGTTGAAATAGCTTTTAGTTCGATAGGAAATTAAGTAAAGCGAATCTTTAATACAATACAAAAACCAAAAGCGCGGCCGCACCGGCCCCAATTTTAGCTACAGTGGCAGTTAAGCAATCGTCACATCCTCCAAAACCTTTCCGTTTTCGCATTTGATAATACGCGATGGAAATGTACGGATGATATGATAATCGTGCGTGGCAATGATAACCGCAGTGCCCATCTGGCTGCTGATCTGTTTCAGGAGCAAAACAATTTCTTCAGATGTATCAGGGTCCAAATTGCCGGTGGGTTCATCGGCCAGTATAATTTCGGGGTCGTTAAGCAGGGCACGGGCAATTACCACACGCTGTTGCTCGCCGCCTGAAAGTTCGTGCGGCATTTTTTTAAGCTTTGAGCGAAGACCAACTTTTTCGAGCACCTCAAGCGCTTTATCGGAAATAAGCTTTTTATCCGTCCAGCCGGTAGCGCGCATCACAAATTGCAGGTTTTGCTCAACCGAGCGGTCGGTGAGTAACTGAAAATCCTGGAAAACAATGCCCAGCTTACGGCGCAAAAAGGGGATATCTTTTGGTTTGATGTGATTTAAATCGTACCCGCAGGCATAACCGTCGCCGGTTGAAACGCCGAGATCACCATAAATAACTTTTAGCAAACTGCTTTTACCCGAACCGGTTTGCCCAATGAGCCAAACAAAATCGCCCTTATCAACATGCAGGTTAACACCCGACAGCACCAAATGCGCCTGCTGATAAATATCAACACCCCTAAGCTTTATAATTGAGTTTGCGATCATATTTCCTGGTCATTATGTCATTGGTCATTAGTCATTGGGTTATTCGATAGTGAAGTGCACCGCCCCCACAATGACTAATGACCCAATGACCAATGACTAAATCAGAGCTCCAATTTAAGAATCTGCCCGAAAGGCAAATCCTTAATAATATTCATTATATATTCCGTTTTGTCGTGCAAACCGGCTTTATCCAGCGATTTCTCAGGCCTGTCGACCCTAAAATATGCCAAAAGCGTAAACTTGTCATCCCTCAACTGTACGTAGTCGGGTATTTTGGCAACGCCTTTTACTTTTATTAAATGGTAGTTCATTTGTTCATTAGTTCGATGGTTCATTAGTGAACAGTTCAATACCTTTCTATCGAAGTTCCAGGCTATTAGTTTACCCATTAGCCAGCGTACAAGTGTCCGGGCCGACCAATGAACTAATGAACCATTGAACCAATTAACTATAAAGCTAACACCTCTTTCACCCTTGCCGCTGCTTCTTTCAGCAATATGGCCGAGTAAACTTTTAAACCTGAATTGTCTATCAGTTGTTTTGCTTCCACAGCGTTTGTGCCCTGTAAACGAACGATGATAGGTACCGGTATATTGCCTATTTCGTGGTAAGCATCAATTACACCCTGTGCCACACGGTCGCAACGTACAATACCACCAAAAATATTGATCAGGATTGCTTTTACATGCGGATCTTTTAAGATGATGTTAAACGCAGCCTTAACGGTTTGTGCATTGGCAGTACCGCCAACGTCCAAAAAGTTTGCAGGCTCGCCGCCGGCAATTTTAATAATATCCATGGTAGCCATGGCCAGGCCTGCACCGTTAACCATACAGCCAACGTTACCGTCGAGCTTTACATAGTTAAGGTTTGATTTGCCTGCCTCAACTTCCATCGGGTCCTCCTCGTTAATGTCGCGCAGAGCGGCATAATCAGGATGGCGGTATAAGGCGTTGTCATCCAAATTCACTTTGGCGTCAACGGCCAATATTTTATTGTCGGATGTTTTTAAAACCGGGTTAATTTCAAATTGCGAAGAATCGGTAGCATCGTAAGCTTTGTATAAAGCGGTGATAAATTTCACCATATCCTTAAAAGCATCGCCACTCAAACCAAGGTTAAAAGCTATTTTGCGCGACTGGAAAGCCTGCAAGCCAACCTTGGGGTCAATTTCTTCTTTGTGGATCAATTCGGGGGTTGAGTGTGCAACTTCCTCAATGTCCATACCGCCCTCGGTTGAATACATAATGATGTTGCGGCCCTTTGCGCGATCAAGCAATACGCTGATATAAAACTCCTTGGTGGGGCTGTCGCCGGGATAATAAACATCCTGTGCAACCAATACTTTACGCACCAGTTTTCCTTCGGGACCGGTTTGCGGGGTAACCAGTTGCATGCCTAATATGGCGCCTGCTTTTTCCTTAACCTCATCAAGGTTTTTGGCTAATTTAACGCCACCGCCCTTGCCACGGCCGCCGGCATGAATCTGGGCTTTTATAACTACCCAGCTCGAGCCGTACTCTTCTTTCATTTTTACTGCAGCTTCTGTAGCCTGTTCAACAGTGTCGGCAACTATACCTTCCTGAACGCGTACGCCAAAGCTTTTTAATATGGCCTTACCCTGATATTCGTGAATATTCATGTGTTTTGAAGAATTTGCGGTAAAGCTACATTTTTGTTTTTAGAGATTAGAGGTTTGAGATAAGTAGAATTTGAAAATTTGGCAATTTGATGATTTGAAAATAAAAAAAGTTGACTTAATCGACGTGAAATTTCAACTAATCTCTAATCTCTTATCTCTAATCTCTTATCTTCGTCCATGCTCAAAGCCAAAAACATCCATAAAGCATACGGACAACTGGAAATACTAAAAGGCGTGGACCTTGAAGTTAAGAAAGGCGAAATTGTAACCATTGTGGGTGCGTCCGGCGCCGGCAAAAGTACGCTGCTCAACATATTGGGCACGTTGGACAGGCCCGATAAAGGCCAGCTTTATATTGATGGCATTGAGGTAAGCGGCCTTAATAATAAAAATCTGAGCGATTTCAGAAACCGCAGGATTGGTTTCATCTTCCAGTTTCATCATTTACTCAGCGAGTTTGATGCGGTTGAAAATGTTTGCATACCAGCGTTTATTGCAGGCGTACAGCGTGCCGAAGCTGAAAAAAAGGCAGCGGAATTATTGGATCGCCTGGGTTTGGGCGCGCGGTTAAATCATAAACCTAATGAACTATCGGGCGGTGAGCAGCAAAGGGTAGCAGTGGCAAGGGCGCTGATAAACAAGCCCTCGATTATTTTTGCTGATGAGCCATCCGGAAATCTTGATTCGGCCAATTCGCTCGAACTGCACCAGCTGTTTCTTAAACTCCGCGATGATTTTAACCAAACCTTTGTCATTGTTACCCATAACCAGGATTTGGCAGATTTGTCCGACCGCACGGTTTCGATGAAAGATGGTTTGATTGTTTAACAGATAACAGGGTATGTACACGCTGATCACAGGGGCCACATCGGCGCAAGCCTATAAATTAAAAAATGCGCTCCAACCGGAACAAGTAATATTAGGCGATTACCTGGATTTGCCCGCCACTATGCTGGCATCGGGCGCCATGATCAAATTGCCAAACCCGGCATCTGCTTCATATGCCCACGAAATGTTAACTTTATGCCTTGATAGGCAAGTTGATAATGTTTATCCATTGAAAGATGCAGAGTTAAGATTATTGAGCGAAGCTGAACAGCTATTTGGCGAATACGGCATAAAAATATCGAAGCACAACAATGAACCATTGAACCAATGAACTTACATACTATCGATACCGGCTTTTTTAAATTAGATGGCGGCGCCATGTTTGGCGTAGTGCCCAAAACCATCTGGAATAAAACCAATCCCGCCGACGAAAATAACCTTTGCACCTGGGCCATGCGTTGTTTGCTGGTTGAGGATGCAGGCCGGCTGATTTTAATTGACACAGGTATTGGCAATAAACAGGACGCAAAATTCTTTAGTCATTATTATTTGCATGGCGATGCGGGTTTGGATAGTTCACTCGCTAAACTGGGTTTTCACCGCGATGATATTACCGATGTGTTTTTAACACACCTCCATTTTGACCATGTGGGCGGCGCCGTAACCCGTGAAGGGGAAAAGCTGGTCCCGGCTTTTAAAAATGCGGTTTACTGGAGCAATACTCAGCACTGGGATTGGGCCGTTAACCCTAATGAGCGCGAGAAAGCATCTTTTTTAAAGGAAAATATTTTGCCTATACAGGAAAGCGGGCAGTTACAGTTTGTAGCTGCGGAAGACGGTGTAAAATTTACCGAAAATATCCGGCTCCGCTTTACTTACGGACACACCGATGCCATGATGCTGCCTTTGATTAATTACAAGGACAAACAGTTATTGTACATGGCTGATCTGTTGCCATCAACCGGTCACATACCCCTGCCATATGTGATGGCTTATGATATGTTTCCGCTAAAAACGCTGACTGAAAAAAAAGCGATCCTGAATGAGATAGTTGAAAAAGAGATAGTTCTGTTTTTTGAGCACGATCCACTAAACGAATGCTGTACGTTACAGCAAACCGAAAAAGGGATTAGGCTGAAAGAAACATTCAGGCTGGCAGATATTTAAAAAGGGTGAAATTTTATTTGTAATTTAGTTGGCGGCGTGTTAAAAATACACCCACAAAAACCGTGCAATAAATCACATAAAATCAATAAAATACATTAGGTTTATTTTAAAGTTTTTTAGTTGAAATTTCCGGGAACATTTTCATAGCTTTGCACGTTCTATTCTAAAAGGAATAATCGAGTATATAATTAGATGAGACAACTCAAAATAACTCAATCCATTACCAATCGCGAGTCGCAATCTCTCGACAAATATCTGCACGAAATTGGTAAAGTTGATCTGATAACAGCCGAAGAAGAAGTAATATTAGCTCAAAAAATACGGGAAGGCGACCAGGCTGCCCTGGAACGTTTGACCAAAACCAACCTGCGTTTTGTGGTGTCGGTTGCTAAACAATATCAAAACCAGGGCTTAACCCTTGGCGACTTAATTAACGAAGGTAACTTAGGTTTAATAAAGGCTGCAAAACGCTTTGACGAAACCAAAGGTTTTAAATTTATATCATACGCCGTTTGGTGGATCCGCCAATCAATATTGCAGGCTATTGCCGAGCAATCGCGTATTGTGCGTTTACCGCTGAACCAGGTAGGTTCGTTAAGCAAAATAAGCAAAGCATTCTCCAAACTGGAGCAGGAATTTGAGCGCGAGCCGTCGCCTGAAGAACTTGCCGATATGCTGGAAACAACCGTCGACAAAATTTCCGATACTTTAAGCAACTCGGGCCGTCACGTATCAATGGATGCGCCGTTTGTACAGGGCGAAGAAAATACCTTATTGGACGTACTGGAAAATCAGGAACCCAATACCGATTCGATCCTGATCAATGAATCACTGTCGGAAGAAATAAAACGTTCGCTTTCAACCCTTACCGAGCGTGAGCGCGAAATTATAGTTTTGTTTTTTGGCTTAGGTACAAATCATCCGTTATCATTGGAAGAAATTGGCGAGAAATTTAACCTTACCCGCGAGCGTGTAAGGCAGATAAAAGACAAAGCGCTGCAACGCCTTCGTCATACCTCAAGAAGCAAGATCTTAAAATCATATTTGGGATAACCCCCATAAAATTTGAAAGGCCATCAGTTAATAGCTGGTGGCTTTTTTGCGTTTATTCAAATAGTTTAAGCAATAATCGGCGGGATATTCTGTTTAAAGGGTTGTCACAAATTCATTTGAAAACATTAACCCTGCTCAGCCTCCAGTTTTACCAAATAATACTACTATTTAATATCGCCGGCACCTTGCTGTCCATTGCCGTTTTTTGGTATGGCTTCGGTCATATAGATGCCGGAGTTTTTTTTATCGCTAAGATATTCGGATTTCCGGTGGCAGTTTTATTACATCATTACAGCGCAAAGGAGACGTATTTTTATTTTCGTAACGCCGGACTCCGGATGAGGCGGGTAATCGGAATTGCGTTTATCATCGACCTGCTGGCGTATTTCACCGTTTTTTTATTGTTTAGCCTTATTTCGTATGCAGCCGGACATTTTAAAGGTTGATAGCGTGCAACTGTCGTTTGATGACAGGAAAATTTTGCAGGATGTATTTCTGCAATGCAGCGTAGGCGAAATCGTTGGTCTGCTGGGGCGTAACGGATCGGGCAAATCTTCCCTGTTAAAAATAATTTTCGGGTCGCTTATTCCATCTTACAAATATGTAAGCATCAACAACCAGTATGTTTACAGCGGCTATGCCGGTGGGCAAATTGCCTACCTGCCACAACATAATTACTTACCCCATGGCATTAGGATTAGCAGTTTGGCAAAAATGTTAATCGACCCCGCTTTTTGGGACGAGTTTGCCCTGCAGGATGTCTATCAAAAACATCACCATAAAACGGTCGGCCAACTTTCGGGCGGAGAGTTGCGAATGCTGGAGACCTTGGTGATCATTTATAATAAAGCTGATTTTATACTGCTTGATGAACCCTTCACGCATATTTCCCCTGTGCAAACGGAATTTTTTAAACCAGTGATAAAAAACTGCGCCAAACGGAAAGGGATTATCATAACCGACCATCAATACTATAACGTGCTGGATGTGAGCGACCGGCTGATCATATTGGATAACGGCTGTACTAAACCCGTTAACCATGTTGATGAATTAGTTACTTACCGGTACCTCAGTGGTATAAATTGATCGGGGTTCCGCCTGTTTATTTCGGGAAACCTGTAACGGCGCCATAAAAAACGTTGTCTATTGGATATTAATAAGGTTCAATGCGCCGGGTTTATCTTTTGTTACTTCTTATCATTTGTTGTTGCCACGTTTCGGCCGGCAAAAGGATAACCATTGGTAATATCAGCTTTAAAAATGCGCGTGTAGACCCCGATCCACCTCCCTTTGCCGATTTTAAAACCCTGGCGGTTCCCATCAAAAGAGCCGGTAACCTCATCATTGTTGAAGCGATGGTTGATTCGGTTGTAGGCAATTTTGTGCTGGATACCGGCGCACCCTACCTGGTATTAAACGAAACCTATTTCAGGGATGCACCCAAAATAGCCGACCAGGAGTCGGGTGGGATAAACGGTACGTCATCCGGTTCATTCACCACCGAGGTGCATAACTTCAAAATTCTCGATTTAACATACAGCAGGCTCACGGCAGATGTTACTGATCTGTCGTTTATTGAAAACGGCAGGGGTATTAAAATACTGGGTTTATTGGGTAACCGGCTCTTTACAAAATTTGCGCTCACGGTTGATTTGTTCCGCAGCGTACTCTATATCCAGAAGCTGGATAATAATGGCAATATCCCCGAAACCGAAAGAATTTATAACGACAGGTTTATGGTAAGCCCGTTCCGTTATTTAAATGATGTGATATTTTTAAAAGGCACATTTGAAAATACCACCTTTTGGTTTGCTTTTGATAGCGCAGCCGAAACCAACCTGCTCGACTACCGCAAAACCAAAAGAATGCAGGATAGCATGACGGTGATCAGCCATTCAAAACTTACCGGGGTGGGCGGCTCCAGTTTCGAAGTTATTTTTGCCCGTTTTGATAATTTGATTATTGGCGACCGTAAGTTTATGAAGAATCATGTGCTGCTCACCGATCTGGAGAAAATGGGAAGAACATATGATTATAAAGTTGATGGTATATTGGGATACGATTTTTTTGTAAGGGGGATATTCACCATCAATTACGTGAAAAAGGAATTTGAAATGTACATTTACACCTATCAGTAAACATGAGGAATAAATGGTTTTTGGCTTTTGTTGGGATATTGCTTTTGTGCAGTATTAAAACGGCTATTGCCCAAAACCGTAATTCGCTGGTTATTGCGCATGATCATTTGATTTTGCAGATAGATCTGCAATCGCCTAAAAGCGTTTTAGATAGTGTGTTAAAAACGGCAGGTATAAAGCCGGCAAGCGCCGACCAATTAACCAGAGGTGATTTTAATGCAGTGGTCAACGACGGATGGACCATGACCTCGCGCAGAGATAATATCATCCAGTTTGAACGACCGTTGACTGACCTGGATAATAATCCGCAGAGCAATCCGGGGCGTATTACGGTCAATATTCCCAGTATTGACGGAAAGCCGGGCTACCCGGCCGAGGTTAAGTATGGGGTTAATAAGTTTGCAAAAATAACGGTATACGAACTGCCCACTG